>ENA-ORUU01000033-ORUU01000033.1-human-gut-metagenome-genome-assembly--contig:-NODE-33-length-174127-cov-13.095_pt1 | contig 174127 bp, 223 predicted proteins | sample MGYA00242085_ERZ509221 | MGnify/ENA primary metagenome ERZ509221 (study PRJEB26280, sample SAMEA2338809) | human gut metagenome | biome: human gut; feature: human-associated habitat; material: faeces... | reverse complement strand
AAAGACCCAGCCGTACTGGATTGATACAAAACAATCAGGTATGGCTTCTCGGGTGCATACCTGGGAGAATATCATGAACAGTCCACTGACTAATGAGAAATCTGCACGTCGCGCGGCTAGGCAGTTATACACCCTGCAGGTAGCAGAAAGTGGTGAACCCATGTACCGTTCGCGCGTCTATGTAACTGTACGTGCGAAAGAGGGGCGTGCTTTAAACCGTGGTGTGAAGGCGGTGAGCGATTATCTCAACACATGTGCTATATATCGAAACATTAAGAATAACCTTAAGGAACATTTAGATTTCATGTGTATGATGAGTGATAAAGGTTCTAAGTTTATGAAGAACGTATCATGGATGGTTACTTCTCAACAGGTTTTGGCTGAAATGTTTCCACAAACACAAGGACTGAATGATTCTGATGGTACGCTTATGGGATTAACCAAAGAGAATAATGCCCCTTATTGGATTAACTTCCGTAAGACTGCTAATGCTAAGAACATCTATGTCATAGCTAAATCAGGTTTCGGTAAAACCTTTTTGGTGCTTGGCGTGTTGATTGATGGGCACGCTGACGGGTACAATCAGTGTATAATGGATATCAAAGGAAATGAGTTTACGTATTATACCAAGGCGTGTGGCGGTATTGTGTTATCCATGCGCCCTGATGATACACACTTTATAAATACATTTGTTATGGACAAAGACGCTGTCGAAGATGGAAACTACGGCGTCTATTATCATAAACAGTTACGTCTCTCCAAGAAGAAGATGATAACAATGTGCCAGTTTACTGAGCATGAGTTATCCCGAGGAGAATCCCTTATAGATGAGTTCTTAACTACGCTGTATAGGAACGAAGGCGTAACTCCCGACAATCCTAACACATGGGTACGTACGCAAAAGTTTCATCCGTATGACGTGTATGACGCTTTTGATAATTATGTGTCGAGGGAAATAAAAGAAAAGTACGGGGAGATAGCTTTATCAGCACTGGCACGTATGCGTGTATACATGCATAGAAAAGGTAACAGCTCGCATATTCATCAGGAACCTTACTCCTATAGAGACGTATTGCAGACTAAGATTCTAACGTTTGACTTTGGTATACTGGAAGATTCAGCTTCTAACGTAGACCCTGTAGTCTTTCAGTTGAGAGTTATGGACATGGAGATTATCAACGACGAATATGTTTCATATAAAAAGAAACACGGCGAGTGGACAATGAAGGTGCTTGAGGAGTCACAGGTATGTTCGGACTATCTCTTGGAGATTTATGTTCGAGAGATGACTCTACGTAGAGCACAGAACCAGGTGACTTTCTTACTTGGTAACTCGATATCCGCACTACAGAGTAAGCCGGTTGCCAAACCGTTGTTGGATTCGATAAACATCCTTGTTTGTGGTGTTTTGAATGACAGTAATCAGAGATACTTGGTCGACGAATACGACCTTGGAGAGAACAACAAAAAGAAACTGGAGAGTATAGCCGGTGATACGCGTTTCATCCATACATTTTTGCTTGTGAACAGGATGCAACAGGATGCAACTACAGCTCTTATTAAATCTTATGTACCGAAGAAAGTACGTGATGGTAAGTTGTTTAAGGTTGTTGATGTTGTACAGTAAAGTTTAAGGAGGTTGCTATGTACCCTTGTATTAAGAATGTGACTTCTAAAGGTGGGAGTGAGAAATAACGATATGCATAGAGATGAAGATACGACAAAGATTCTACTGGTGATTCTCGGTGCTTGCTTTCTTGTCTTCATCTCTATTTCAATCTATTTAGGTAGTGACAAATTCAGGCCTAAGATATATGTAGACTGGAACTCGCCGGAGTTTATAGGTGAACGTTCCGGTCAGTACAGTGCTATTTTTGCAAATGAAAAACTGAATCAGGAATTACCTGATAAGGTGCTTGATAAGTTTGAATTAGAGAAAGAGGAGTTTGCTGAAGTACGGAGTAATGCTGAGCTGATAAGGCTTTATGGTATTTCTTTTAAAGAAGGTACTTTAAGTCAGTTAGCTATTGATTGTAACAGTAAACTATTTGAGATATGTAATAAGTATTACTTGGCGACCTATGCTGGTAAGCAGTTGTCGCCATTGATACCTATGGCTATAGCAAACATAGAAACACCTGGACGAGCGGATAACACTATAACCTATTCATCACTGTTCCCATCTAAATGTGTGCCGGTGAACTCGGCAGAGTCCATAAGCAATATGTCTTGCTTAGCTGTTATAGAAAGCCCTGAGATTTTCTCCATGTTAGCCAGTGACCATTGGACAAGGGATAGAGGTTCCTTACAAATGAACCCAGGTTATGGTGTAGAGTATGAAGCGTTTAACTCTCTCATGGGACCTTCTGAGGCGGAAATACTTGCTAATGTAAGCGGACTTGGAATTGACTTCTCTGGGTATCGAGCAAGTCAACCAAGATATAACAACACCATTGGAGTAGACGATTGGCTGGCTATGGTATCCTCTTATGCAGGAGATAGATATAACGTTAAAGACAGCGTTCTTCGTTTAGCCGCGGCATCGCAGTCTGCTGTTAATGATTTTACTGTTAATTATGAGATAACAAGTGACGCTCAGGAGATGTGTTTAATAGCTATGCATCATAATTCTGGTAGTGTTTGGAATCCCAATTATGTTTCCAAGAAAGTTGGTAATTGGAGAAATGGTTCTGTAGCTTATCAGTATTGCTGTGCTATTAGTTCTCCAAAATTCATGAGCAAAATAAAGTCTATGTGTATGGAGCGGTTAACAAAAGCACGCGACAGCGGTAAAACACCGCCTATGTTTTTGGAACGTAAAGACGCAAAAGCTTTATATGATTCAGCTTTCAAAGAGGGTATTGTTGATGATTACAATACTTATGTTTACACCGGACAGTACTATGAGGTAACTTATCTGTACCCAATACAGGCGTTATATGCCTATACCATGCTCGGGTTGGTGTACAGCGGAAGGTAGATGGTATGGAATACAAGAGAGATGTGCGTGGTATGTCGCGTCGTAAGAAAGTAAATAATGTTCAGAGAACATTAAAAGGTGTTTCTAAAAAATTACGACCTGTGCATTGGTTATTCATAATAATTGGTTTACTATGTTTTATGGTTGTATTATACTTTGCGACGGATAAATTTTCTAATCCAGAAGTTGATGTGCTGTCGACAGACATTATGACAAATCAGCATACTAAACATCTGGTTGTTGTGGAGAATAGTGCGACTAAAGATAAAGAAGCCGTAGATACGCCAATACAGGATGGGTCATCCACTCCTGCAAGTCTCGATAAGATAGGAAATTACAGTATAGAGTATTACGTGATGTTCCCTATCTATGAGGGTACGGCTTATTCTATAAATGGAAGTGCGGCAAAAAGTGACGGAGGATTTGGTCCGTTACAAGAGACACACAGTGGACTGGCTACGTGTATAGATAGGATGTATGATAGCGACCCGGTATACTTTAGCTGGTTGGAGCCATTTTCAACAAATCCGTTGACATATTTAAAATCTTGTCCAGGAAATGACCATGCTAAGCACTTATGGAAAACGTGTCGAACACATTGGGATGGGTCTGTTGTTTTACGCGAAGCGGTTAAAGAGCATACACAAACACCTGAGGATATGAAGCATTACTATGACGCATATATGACTGCCGCGGAACCAGATTATTTAGTTCCGGCTCTCACTAAATTAGCGTCTATAACAGGTAAAGGTGAGAGTGAATTAGGACCCGGAACAATAGCCACTTTGTTCGCTGTTTATGTGCGTTATGGGCCTAATAACTGGGCTACGGATGGGGTAACGGCTGATATGTCAGAAGATGAAATTATTGTTAGAATATCTGACAACGCAGTGGCGCATGCAAGTGCACAAGATAAACCCAGGTTTATCTGCCAGCGCAGTGTGGCTAAAGCTATGAATGCGCATACCATAGATATTTACGGTACATATGCGTGTGACGGTTCTTGTGGTACGAGTCATAGTGTAGAGTTAGGGAAATCATTCAGAGAGTTGTTCGGAGGAGATGGTAAGTAGTATGGATAAACGTAAGCTGTTAATTACGATTTTTACAGTATGTCTAGCGTGTTTACTAATCTTTCTAGGTGCTGTGTTTTTTCTGCACCAAAGGAATAGTGGTAGCGAACTTTCTAGCATAGAAGTGCCGTCTCGAGAAACTGGTACGTTTGCAGATGAGCTAAGTGCTGATTTATCTGCATATACGGGGCAGGTAGTGGTAGGTTATGCTGTGGATTTAGATTATTTAAATCGCGCGTTAAATACAGTTAAAGGTTACTCAGCACCTAATACGGCTGTGTACATATTTTATGCAGGAGTCAATAGAGATGATTTGTATTATGTCTCTTATACTGTTTATGATGATGCTACTGGGGAGTTCACCGACTATGACACAGATATGGTAGAAAGTGCGAAAGATAGTGGTCTGTCTTATGTGCTGGAGAGTCGGTCTAATCTTATTAACACAAGAAAGTAGCTGTAAGCACGGCACTAAGTTATTTAATAGTTGGTGCTGTTGTGTAAAAAGTAGCAAGGTAACGTACATATATAATTAGGAAGATAATACTTCCAAGTTAGGTGGTTACTAATGAATAAAAACAAAATACTATTAATAGGTGTTGGCTGTGCTCTATGTTTAAGCGGCTTTATTATAGCAACGAACTATGAGGACATTAGCAGCGTAGTCAACAGCTACAAGTCAACAACAAATGGAACGTACACTCGCAAGCACTTGGAAGTTGTTATCCAAGAAGCTAAGAAAAATGCTAATGAAGATAGCTCGCGGGCAAGTGGTAGTGAGTATGTAGCTGTTCCAGTTCCAGATGATTTATCGCCAGAGAGTATTGTAGCTTGGGTTGATAAATTAAATATTTGCAAGGAAAGAAAAGACCTTATAAAGAACGCTTGTGGTCAAGCAGGCAAGGCATCTTACGCAATAGCTGGACACGGTAACTGGTCTGCGGATAATCTAGCAGGTAGAAGTATAGACTGTTCTGGATTCGTAGCGTGGTCATACAACAGCATAGGATTCAATGCTTTTGGTGGATGTAACACTTCAGGCATTCCTGACCATTATGTTCGTACAATGAAAGCTTTACCGGGAGATTTAGGCAATATTACGGTAGAAGCTAGGCGAGCTTTTAAACCGGCGGCTAACTATGGTCATGCCGGTATATATTTAGGTGAACGTGCCGACGGCGTGTCTATTTATATAGAAGCTGGAAGTGGCACAGTACCTAAGATACAACCTCATGCGGACTTAGACAAGGGTGATAAGTTAATGCACCCAGACATGGCGGCTTTAGATACTACCTACTACGCAAGCGCAGGTAGTTCAGGTGGCAGTTCCGGTGTTGCAGGTGAGTTCACACTTAAAGACCCCAAAGGCTGTAAAATGCCAGATACTGTGTTCAGACGTGTTAATGCTACTTCTAACAGGAAAGAAAAGTTAATTGTACTTGACCCTGGACATGGACCTGCTGATGTAAAGACCAGAGTTCCTGATTTTAGTGTCGGTGCTTATTATAGCGTGCGAGGTACGCCATACGGTGGTGAGACCGAAGAACAATTTACATTACGAACCGCTCTTACTCTACAGGATAAATTAGTGGCGCAGGGATTTGATGTAATTGTTACAAGACAGACAGAAGATGACATTGTGCCTAATAAGTTGCGTGGTGTTATGGCTAATGAGGTAAATGCGGACCATATGATTTGCATACACTGGAATGGTGGAGGCGGTCACGGTCCTTGTATTGTCATACCTTCAGATTATAACAGTCGAAGCTGGCATACACAAACAGAGTCTATGTGGGCGGCTATAGGACCGAAGTTGGCTAATCATATTGGTGCTTCAGTACGGAGTCCGTACGTTAATGATGTAGCCTTGTTCGGTGTGGTTAGCGTACCTGTAACATATATTGAGGTAGGTTTTGCTGATTCATCAGATATTAATAAATTAGCTGGAGACGCTAACAGAGAAGCAATAGCGCAAGCTATCTGTGATGGTGTAGTTGAATACTACAAATAGGAGGATGTTTACTATGAAGAAAGGTATTATTGTATGCGCACTTGTAGCAGTCATATTGGGTGTCGTTTTTACAGTTGGGTATTTCGCTTACAAGAAGGACAGCGAACCGCCCACATTTCCTACAACACAAGAAGCGACTGCGGAGTACAGTACGGCGGTTGATTCGAGCAACCTTATTGAGCGTATCGAAGAAACAGTGTCCGTGGAGAATCAGGATTTAATGGTAGGCTTACAGAGTCTTGCTGACCTGATTAGTACAGACCCAAGGTTCACACCTTACTTCACAGTGAATGATATAATAACTCGTGCTGATACAGAGAAAGGTGCGACTACAATATACCTGAGTGGTTGTTACCGTGCAGGATATACAGTGGATGAAATTCCACTGTATTCCGTGTACGATAACGGAGAAGCTTATGATTACGAGGACCTTACAAACCTTATGGATTATTTAACGGGTCTACAAGGAGGTACAGAATCTATGGAGGAAACTGAAGGTACATCCGCTGGAGAGTCTGTTGAAGATGCGTCTAAAGCAGATTTATACAACAGTGCAAATACGGGCGTAGTATATGACGGCTATTTTTTAGTTGATACCTCAACTTACGATAACGTGGAGGAGTATGGGGTTGCCGTAGAATCTGACGTACGCGAGCAATATGGTGACGCATTGGTTGATGCACTTAAGTCCGTATTCGGAGATATTGACAAGTTTGCAGATGTTTACAGTTTCCTTAACGCACGTGCGCCATATTTGGGAAATCCGTATGTCGTAACAAATCTGCAACAGACTGGTGGTAGAATTACTTGTGATATTCAGGGAGAGAGATTTGAAACACCTATGTACTTTAAAGTAATTATTACTTCTACCGGTACGGACATTTATGAGAAGCAATAGGAAGGAGAAAGCATATGTCAAGTCCTATGTCAGGTAAACGGTTTGTACTCCTGGTACTTGTTCTCGGTATCATATTTGGTACAGTACTGGGATATATGGCGTGGACCAATAACGTAACTAACACCTATTCATCTGACATTAGGTCTATGTGCGTAGAAAATTTCGGGCAAGAGAAAGAGCCTTTAATGTCGATGTATAAAACCATGTCGAAGGTTGACATACCGAAGCCTTATATGATATTCGATAATCGGTATGAAGGCGCGTCTATGTATTTTACATTTGACGTACTAGATAATCAACGGAAGATAGTCCATGTAACAACGACAGTGACTGAGGGTAATAAGTATCTTACCGAGGTAACCTATGACGTTAGCCATGAACAGATACAGAGCATAGAAAATGCTGCTAAATTAATGGTAGGTGCGGATGTATCTTGCGATATACCATCTACTTATTACGACTATATTCCAGTTAGAATACAGGGCAGTGAGTATAGGTGGAAAGATGGAGTACTTGAGAGAAAGCGTTGATAGTTTTCTGTGCGGCTTGGTCTTGGGATTAGGTATATCGATTTTCATAAGTATCTGTTATTTGGTCGTAGACACCTATGACAGGACTTTAGAAGTAGAACGCATGAACCAACAGTACGAGCAGGAGATTGAGCAAAGAAAAAATGAACTACAAGGTTGGGAGGTGACATACACTCATGACTAAAATGCGTTTGCGCATATTGATAACTACAATCGCATTAGTGCTGGCCAGTGTTACGTATGTCTACTTGAATACGCGACAAAACGACCCTATGGAGATAGTCGCTTTGATTAAGAAGAATATTAATCCGAAAGACGGCTCTATTATGGATTACGCTGGCGATATAAACTTCCGTGGTTTTGATAGTATAGGTTATATTCCAATAGACGATACGCGTGTACGTATTTTCTTTGGTGACTTGCAGTTCGAAATGAAGAAGGAAGATTTTGAAAACGAGCAGTTAATGGAGAATCTTAAGGCTATTGGTTTTGAGATTGTTAGGAGTAAAAAGACTGGGAAGATTGTTGTAAAGTATAAAGGGGAACCTGTAAAGCTTTATAAGGAGTAGGAGAGCTATATGATAAGAAGAAATATTATTTATCTGATGGGGTACAGCGAGAAAGATGGGACTGCTCGAGCTGTGCAGTGTGCCTTTCCAAGCAGAATGCATTTTGTAAAGAACATAGAGGACGTGTCCGAATTGTGTGCTCAGATTGAAGAGGATTTGCCCCTCTTCATTGAAGATTGCAAGGACGTTTCGTATACGGCTGATAAAGTGCACAAATCAATGGCATGTCTGGCCGGGCGTTACTACGAGACGATTTATGTTCCGGTAAATCTCGGTGAAGTTGGTTTTGTACCTTCGAGTACTGATACCAGAGAGGTACATTCTACTGTAAAGAATCACTTTGCAAAATTTGGCAGAATAGAGATGGAGCATAAATATACTTATGCTTAGATTCATCAGAGATATGCTGGCTACCATTATAGAGGGAGCGTTAATGCCGACAGGTAAAAATCTCATACCTACATTGGAATATGCCGGTACTATTTTTGGTATAAACTTAATTGCAGGTCTGTTTGGATTTCCTACTATGTTTAGTTTCGGTGGGTGCGTTCTGGCTATTTTGGTTTTGTTAGGATTACTAATAATAGAAAGGAGCGAATACAGTGAGATATCTCGATTGTATGGAGATGTTGAATTACGCGTTAAAGACATTGCGCGCAGGAAGTCGACAACCGGTCGCAGTAACAAAGATGGGGGACCTGATGACGTGTCTGACGAGTCTGCGGACGATGTTGGCTGAAGAGCAGATAAGCGACCCTATGGTTACGGTATCAATGAACGACTTGATGGGTGCCACATTAGTAGTGCAGAAAAGTTGTAATGGAATGATTAACTTGACTGACACTATGAAGCAGGAACTCATTGAAGGTATCAAGACTTTAAAGAGTGCGGTAGCGAATGCCGCATTTCACTTCTATGAAACACATGAGTTTGAACCTCGACCTGAGGTTATTCCTCTAATGCGCGATGTAGTTGAAACCTACGTGGAGGATGGAGGTCAGATATAGTGGATGAATTCCATGCACTTATGAGTCAGTTAGGCATGAGAAATTACACATGTGCTTATCCGTTACAGGGTGAAGGGCCATGCATAGTTACCGTGCCGATGTTGCCTAGCCCGCCTGTTTTAATGGCGATGGCTGTATATTTTCAGTCTCATGAAATTGAGGCTGTAGTCTTACAGAAAGCGAGTATACGATGAATAGACCAAAACAGATAGGATTAGAAGTTGCTACATGGATGGAAGCTGGTGTACGTAAATACAAACCTACGGCAATTCTCAGACCCAGCGGAAAAGCGCCCTACAGTGAGTTGCTGTTTAAGCATTTAATAACGGCAGAAGGTCCGAAGTGTGTAGTAAAAGATATTCCGGATGAGATTGATTTGTTCTCTTGGTTACCTGAAGTAACATGCACGAATTGCTACGATATCAAGCGTGGAACTAATAGAGCCGCTTTATTAGTTACTGAATGGGATAACGATGTGCCTGGTTGGATTGAGGATTTGGAAAGTACTGAGCGTCTCAGCTATGTGCTTATGCTTGTTTTGCGAATTACGGAAGTAACTATGGAGTCTATTCTTGAGCGTGGTTTCGAGGTTCCCTTAAAAGATGATGCCGCTCTTGACCTTTGGAAGATGATGATGGAAAACAGAGAGGACCGGTTGTATTGTTACGAAGAAGTACGTTTTATCGAAGAATGGTCTGTGAAAACGAACATTGCTTATATCGAGGCTTTAGCGTGCAGACATTTATATACCAAGTATTTTGCTTTGGACGATGTGCGTATTAATGAGATTTTACGCAAATACTACAAACTTCCGAATACTCTACGTTCTGCCAATCCAGTCGATATGCTGTTTTGGTTTCAGAATTATCCGTTCCATGCTACCAAATGGGGAGGTGTGGAAGTGTGTATCAGTACGCTGATGAAACTTTATGAGATGGACGGCGAACGTGTTCTTCGAGCAGTTAAGAGTGGGCCCGATATGTGGGCTGAGGTGTTCGAAGCCTGTCATTCTTCATTTACTTGCGATGAGATTACTAAGATTGTAAAAAGAAAATCAACAGAAACGCGTACTATCATTCATGATATAATAAAAGCGTGGGGCAAACTTGCTATGCAGGAGACTGGATTACCCGAAGAAGTACAGTGTGATTTGCCGTACGCAAAGGAATTTTTGTAGAAAGAAGGCAGCAAATGTTAAAAGATATGGTAAGCTTGAGTAATACCGTCTTGTCTTTTGAGACGGTACTCAAGATAGAGTACGAAGAGACCAATACTAAGCGTGTTGTAGCTAATGCTATTCGAAAGCTCGAGAGCGCTTACAGTATGGGTATTGCCGGTAAAAGTCTTTATGACTTAGAGGCGGAAAATGTCAACCTTGCGGATAACGTACAGAACTTGTTGCAACAGATTCTGGAGTGTACTAAGACCTTGGCTTTTCAGTTCCAGTGTGGTATGTTTACGCACAGTATCCCGATTACCTTGAGTACTGTCAAGTATCTTGGTTTGGGTAAGGAATCGTTACAGACTATTCTGCGCTATTTCCAGAATGTAGATGAATATTATCTCGCCAATAACGCAGTTCAGCAGATTATGCTTGGGCTGGATGGTATCGACATGAGTATCGTTAAGCGTTTGTTTATCGTGCTTCTGGTACTTGATAGCTTAGGTGTTAAAGAATCTGTTGCTGTCGTTGCCCAGTACCTCTATTATGGAAGCGTGTGGGAGGACAAGAATGATTCTGCATATAAGTAACACACCGAGCACTGAAGTTGGTGCTGTTTCCATATACCCCATGTGGTTGTTGGATAAAGGTACGCATCTGTTTATCGCGAGCAATGTTTGGGATAAACTGCATGTGGACATTTGTGATGAAATTCCTGATAAGGTATTGCGTTATGTTGTAATGAAGTGTAAGTCGGTGGAAGTCACTTTGCCGGATAAACTCACGGATAAGCACATAGCTTTATTGTGTGAATTGTATCCGAGTGTCGAAGGACAGATACGTAAAGCCGCTATGCTTCATAGAGACGTAAGCGTATACCTTAAGTAGAAACACGGAGGAAATAACGTGTCAGACAAAATAAAATATTGCCCACTTTGTGGTAATACCGGTACGCGACTGGATGGAAGTCCTTGTACTTGTCGTATGCGTCGAGACGAGTTGTATGCTGGGGTTGAGTGCTTGGAGATTCCGGAAGCGTACCGTGGTATGAAATTTAACGAGCTTATGCTCCCTAATGCGTTGGGTACAGCCTATAAAAGCTATATGAAGAGTTTACACGAGCAGATTGTATCACTACGCTGGAAATGCAAAAATGCGTTAGTATGTTCGCCGCCACAGTCGGGTAAAAGTGTTTTAGCATACAGTGCTATACAGGAATTGTTTCGTAAAGAGATGCGAGTATTTCCGGTTTTTGATGTTTTGGAGATACGGCGCATGATGCTCGATATTGAGTACAATAAGAACAAATCTATGGGTTATGAGAATCCTATAGAGTTGTATGAAGTTCCTTATCTCTTTGCGGTGATACCTCCAATGACGGTATTTGACACCTACGACGCTACCGCTATGTTAGTGGCACGTAGGGTGAGGAGAGGGAACTCTACGATATTGTTTTATGGAGGAACATGGAACCAATTAATATTTAACGATAGCAAAGGTTCTTTGAAGAATATGAAAGGTAACGGTTCCTTGACTACGTTGGAAGTGACCAGCTGGGAAGGACCGAAGGAGGAAAACTAATGAGATGTGTTGCTTATGTTGACGGCTCTTTCAGCTCATTCGATTGGCGTGGCGGTAAAGTCGGTGTTTATGGATATGGTGCATATTTACTGCTGGAGAATGTGGATGAACCTGTTAGTTATTCTGGAGGAAGTGCTAACCCTGAATTTGTTAGCATGAGAAACGTAGCAGGAGAACTTGCAGGAGTCATGCAGGTAGTTACTGCGTTGCGTGCGGAATTGCCGCAGTATGATGTGCTTGAGCTTTTCTATGATTATGAAGGCATTGAGAAGTGGGTCACGGGTGAGTGGAGAGCCAAGAATCCATTAACACAAACGTACCGAGATTTCATGCGGGAACAGCAGAAGGAAATGCAGATACTCTTTAATAAAGTTGACGCACACACCGGAGTAACATACAACGAAAGGGCAGACAAACTTGCTAAGAAGGGCGTACTCGATGCTGCTAAGAAACTTGGCATAGTTGTTTAGGGAAATATATGAATGAAATTTTCAGTCACTTTATAGCGCGAAATACTGCGTCGGACCAGCGTAGAGTAGGCTATATCATGTGGTTTTCGGATACATTTCCGGATAGTGAGTTTAAGGGCGAAGATTTGTTAATGAAATTGTACTGCAACTACAGTACGTCGTTGCAGGTCCCCTTAAAGTATAATTATCTTGCAACATTTATTTCCACAGAGTTACGGCGTATACTGATTGAACAGAACGTACGTGTTCCTGGAACAGACAATTTAAATTTCAACGAACCCACTGGATTGGAGACTGCCTATCAAGTTACGCGCGAATACTTGCTGGACCAGTTCAGAGTGCTTGAGTCATTAGACGCGGATATTGATGATTTTAAGGTAGAAGCTGATTCCTTCATGACTCAGCAGCTAAGTGAACGTATGGTCGAGGAATTGGGTAAAACTTACGAAACATTAAGTGCAACCGAGAACTCAAGGGATGCAGTAGATTACGCTTTAGATAATTTAATTATCTTACGTGATATCTACGATAAAGCTTCACTCGAGGATTTGAATGATGGCACATCTGACACGTTAAGTACGTTTGAGTTTGTTTGCGATACTGGGTTACCTGTCGTGGATAATGACATTGAGGGCATACACACATGTCAGTTATTTGGTGTAGAGGCTCAGCCGGGTACAGGTAAGACACGATTTGCTCTAGGTACATGGGCGTATCGTTGCGCCGTTCTCTACAAGCAAAATGTTATATACTATCAGTTGGAGCAATCTGAACCTGAGGCCCGCGCTATGCTTATAGCTCGTCACGTATTTACATTGTACAATATACAGGTCTCTGACTCTATGATATTGTTCAATCGTGTTCCTGATGAACTTAAAGCTAAGGTAACCGCGGCAGAGATTGATTTGTTCGAATCAGGGAAGTATGGTAAGATTTATATCAATCGTACTGATTTATATGTGGAGACGCTGTCACAGGTGTTTCGGAAGGATGATAAGTTGCATGGTCCGTTTAAGATGCTTATCATAGATTATATGGGTCTCATACAATCGCGCGGTAATAAGTATCAGCGTGATAAGTTAGAATATCAGATAATCAATGAGTCATTTCGTAAGTATAAAAATTACGTTGAGCATACTAAGAAGTGTGGTATCGCAGTATCGCAGTTCAACAATAAAGGTATTGAGGCGGGCGAAGCTGATAAGGATATTACTACGAATATGGCGCAGGGTGGTATTGCTGTTTATCGGCATACGGACCAGAACCTTGCATTGTCTCGAACTAAAGTTATGGAGGCTCAACAGAAAATGCGTATCTCTCAGCCAAAGATAAGAGGTACGGCTGGTTTTGGTAGTATTGTTGTAGATACTAGATTAGGTTTCTCATACGTTTACCAAAATCAGGTAACTCAAGTGTAGAAAGGAGATTATGATGGCACAGGATTTTCTCATTACCCAGAAACTTCTGGATACAATGCAGATAGGAAATGAGCCGCTTAAGCAGAAGATTGACCAGATTACAAAAGAACCCAGAGTCTTGGACGGACCACCACCAAAGTACTCTCCGCTGAATATCGACACGACACAGATTAGTCCGTTCGGTGTTTACACGAATTATCGGACTATGTACGCCAAGCTTTATGGCCAGCAGGAACCGAAGGACGGGGTTGTGCAGATTGGTGAAAACGAAGTTGTGTGTCCCTATTCTGTATTAACTGCTTTGAAAACTTTGGTGGTTTGTGGTGTAACTAAATCAGCTGAGAGAGCCAAAGCGTGTCGTGAAGTTTTCGGTTTAATAGTCAGTCACAGAAAGAATGGTGTATTGACTCTGGACATGCTCGCGGATGCTCTTACAAATACGGGTAATTATTATAAGAACGAAATTATTCGTGCAATTACGGATAGTGTGTTCAGTCCCGAAGAGCAGGTAGAGCTTTATGTTAAACGGTCTTTCGGAAAGGAGTACACTCCTGGCGTGTTGGAACTCTTCGCTAACACGGATTGTCTGGAGAGTTTTGAGGAAGAAGTTAAGCAGGTTTATAAAAGAGCTTGCTGTGATGCGAGTTTCGCGGTAACTAAGCGGTTAGGTAAGGTAGTAAACGCGGTGCATTATTTACAGCAGATACGACTTCAGTGATATTAAGAAAGTTAAAGACAATCTGCTGTGCCTTGATGCTAAGTAGCTGTCTAGTTCTACCGGTTTATGCTGAGGAATACGCGCCGGTCACTGACAGTTACGATAATTTAGGCGTAGTCTCTTGTCCCAAGTATATGAATATCCGACAAAAACCAACACAATCTGCGTCCGTTGTGGGACTTATTGAAACAGGTGCAGGGTGTGAAGTAATACAGGAAGGACAGACATGGTGTGCCATAAAATCAGGTCCAATTTCTGGTTACGTGCTGAAGGAATATTTGTTATTAGGTGATGCGGCTACAAACAAGGCTGGGCAACTTGCTGTACGCAAAGTTGTATTTACAGAGCCCAGTACGGTTTATTCCAGTATGAATATTAATTCAAAAGTCTGGGAGAGACCGATGGCGGGAACTACGTATGATGTAGCAGACGATACCGGCACTTGGGTTAAGATAGACCTAGATGGTGCTGTTGGTTACGTACTAGCTGATGGCAAGTTCAAGCGTGTGATGGGACTTAGTGAAGCTCAACATACGTATGACCTAACCAGCGTAGATGGTACTCGAAAAGATTTAGTACAGTACGCAATGAGGTATCTAGGTAATGCCTATGTCTGGGGTGGTAATGACCCTAACACTGGGGCAGATTGCTCCGGGTTCGTTAAATATGTCTACCAGAACGTAGCAGGAATAACTCTACCTAGAACATCTTACACGCAGTGCTATTCTGGAGAGAAAATATCTTCGTTAGAAATGTTGCCCGGAGATTTAATCTTCTATGCGAATTCCGCAGGAACTGTTGGGCACGTAGCGATGTATATTGGAAATGGAACTATAATACATGCGGCTAGCGAGAAGTCAGGGATAAAACTTTCACCTTGGAATTATCGTACGCCGAAGTACATTCGTTGTATCTTGGAGGAATAAGATATGGACGCAGATAAAGCAGCAATAATGGAAAAGCTAAGTGACGGCTACCGTCACAGTTGTGAAAAGAGCGCAAGGAAAGAGTTGCATGAGATTGTGGACACGTATTTCGATTCTCCGGATATTAGCACGACACAGAAGAATACTATGTTTACTGTGATTGTGAATTTGTTAAAAGTTTAGTGTTGAAGAAAGGAGAATCTTATATGGTGGTAACAGATAGGCCGTCTTATAATGCGGCTGTATTAAGAGGTGACGTACCTGGACCTCAGGAACTTATGACAAGTATCTTGGGTGTCAAAGTTATGAAGCGTGAAGAGATTATACAGGAAATGACAACACGTTATGGGTTTGTAAGAGAGTGCGCCGAGGACATATGTCATTCGACATTACGCGACTTAGTCGCTGATGGCATTCTTGACCGACCTAAGCGTGGATACTACAGAGTAGTCTAAGGAGGTATAAAATGATTGGTAGATTTAAAGTAATGCGTGCAATATCCTTGATATGTGCTATTTGTTCAATAGCAATGAGTTATCTTAATTTCAACGGTGCATACAGTGAGCCCTTACGAGGAAATAATCTGGCGTTTGGTGGAGTCGTGGTTGCTCCTGTAATCGTTGCTGTTATTGCTCTGATTCTGGCTCTGATGTGCTGGGGCATCATCCGTTCACTGGAAGCCCAGAAGAAAGAGGAAGAGAAGGGTAACGTTGATGCGTAAATGTTCGCACTGTACCGTGGTGATGTATTTGTCACGGTACAGTTATTACTAAAATTTAAGATTAGCTAGAAAAAGAAAGAAGTCCCTAAACATAAGAGAATAGGAAGGGTTATATCACACCTTCTTCTTTGTCATAGCCCTAAATGAAGTTGTTAGGGCGGGAGGTATTATGTTAAAGTTTAAGTTTGACACTGGACATTCTCTAAAGGCTTTTGATTCTGTTTGTGTTTGTGGTAAAGAAACAGGAGGCTTGAATAAAGCTGTCAAGTTTCTGTGCAAATACTTGGTACGCGAAAGTGGTAGTGAGTTGGTTCTTGGTATAGGTCCTAATTGTACCTTTACAACTATTCAGTCAAAAGACAATCCTAATACTGTATACGGGACTATCAAGAGTACAACATCTCTTGCAGATAATACAGCCAGTAATGTCTGGAGACTTTACAAATTGCGTAACTCTGATAAGTACGTGTTAGTTTTATTAAAACCGCATTTAGAGTATGCTTTTATATTATAGGAGATAACTATGGGTAATTTACTTACTGGAGTCGTTGTCATTCTGTTATTGTGCTTGGCTGTTGTTATGTTTGTAATGAACAGGACGAGTATGACTGAGACGCCTCCGCTGTCCACCGTTGCTTTTGTCTTTACAGTAGCTGTGATATTCTCCTCGGGCTTCACTATGGAAATGACAGAAACTGAAGCCGTCGTAGAAGTTACACGATTGGGTAGCGAGTTTACTGTAACTACGGACAGTGGTAATTATATCACAGTATATGCTGAACCATATGCTGGTGATGATTATCTACTTAAAAGAACAACTAGCGTTTGTACTTGGGGACTATCGAAAACCGAGACATGTAAATTATTGGTGCCCACACAACCAGTGGTTGTGTATGAGAAAGATAAAGGAGAATAAGATGCGTACGGTAAATGTAGTGCCTAGTGTGCTTATTGTTTTCTTCGTGGTAGTCTGCATAGCGGAAATCTGTTATAGTGCTAAAAAGAAGTTACCTTTCAACAAGCGTGTGCTTGTGTTTACTGCTTTCTGTGTGCTTATGTTAACCGGAGCTTTGGTAAGACAAACGGTATTAACTGAGTCAGTTAATAAAGTTACGAAAGTACCCAACGGATATGATGCAATTTGTGACTCTGGTGCTTATTTTGTAACAGATGTGACTGAAGTGAAAGACAGCGACTGTACATTAACTCGAGAGATACGTGCGCAGTTGTGGGGACTTTACACAGAAGAGAAAGTATCACTTACTATACCAGCAAAATCTGTTGTAGTGTATGAGAACTGAAGTGAACTAATACTGTGCTAAAGTTGAAGCCTGAGAAGTGGTGCAAATTACGTTGAGTAGACGAGGAGGAAGAACTTGAAGCTGTTTCTTAATAAGGAGGGATATGGTTTTAATGATATCGTGATGTGGTTAGTCACGGATAGAGATTATGAACCTGTCACTCTTACTGGGTATGTTTACGGTAGGAGTTTATTTACTGGCAGAAAGGGTAATGAGAACGATACAGTAGAGGGTATCTTAATTACTATGGGTATTATTGATTACGAGAATATCACGCAGTATGTCGTAGACCCGCAATTCATGCCAGACGGTGCTGTGGTCAGCAATGCTATTACAGATGTGTACAAAGGAGAAACCTATTACGACATAGGTCATATGGCTCAAGTCGTTGGCTGTCCAGAAACTACACCATTGACCGATTTTATTGACATTTACCTCAGACTTCCAGTTAGAGTTAATTACTCAGGAAGAGAGCATGTTGTACGCACATGGTTGGACATAATGTCTTTACTGAAAGCATTGAATATTCCCAGTGACGAGTTCTATAGGATGTGGACTTTGTTCCATAGCTGGCAGTTTATCATTTCAATATACAGTGCCCCTCCTAAAGCAATACGTGAGGCAGATTTCAATGAATTAGCTGACTTACTATCTTCTGGTTATCTACCTTGTAAGGCTGGTTGGGTAACTCTTACGGATAAAGGGTTTAGGGTGGTTCAGGATAACGTTAATGTAAAGAAGATACCTTTTGAAAAGTATGCTCATTTACGTGAGTTCTATCCGTTTAAAAACGAACCAAAGGAAGGTATGAGCGTGGAGGATTGGATAGGCCGAGATACTAAAATCAAGCCGACACCAACAAGACGTGTAGAACCCGCCATTCCTTTTGATTTTATATTAGGACACGACCTTCCAGAGATAAAGCGTATAGACGGTGATTGTATTATAGAGATGGACTTGAGCTTTCCTAGCTCCTACACCAAAGAAGAGATAAGAGATTTAGCTCAGAAGAATCTGAAAGAGATTTGGAATTACTTCTTGAAGGTTTTGAGCAGTTATAAAAGTACCCGAGAGTATGTAAAGTACTTGAAACCTACACGTATGACAGCACTAAATACTAAGCACCTGCACATTATGGCGGAGTTAAAAGAAGGTCTTGTATCGAAAGGAGAGAGTGGTGGCGAGACGAAGTAGTCCTTTAAGCAAGATGATTTCTATACCGGATTACTGGCATGATTACGTAAATCCTAATGTGGATTTACGTGCTAATCCAAAGCAACCTTGCCCTTTTCATCACGAGGAACATGGACAGTCCTTGTCTTTTAAGGAAGGTGAGAATTATTTCTCATGTTTTGGAGCATGCCATGTAATTGCCGGTAACGTAGTTCAAATGCATATGTTGAACTATAAGATACGTGATTTTGATAAAGCCGAACAAAGCCTCGCTCGTTTGTACAACATTAAGTTAGAGGCTGAAGAGTTAAAGTTTGAGAAACCAGAAACTCATGTCAACGAACACGACGTGAGATTTAGAGTGGCCTATGCACAGGCTTGTAAACTGGCTAAAACTCCTGACGACTGGATAGAATTAGACTATCTAATGTCACAATATCCACCGGACGTTAATAAATTACAGATGTTTATTAATCAACGGCGTGTTACTGGAAAGGAGGTACAACAGTGAATTACAGAGAAATGGAAGAGTATCATGAGAAGAAAGTAGAAGCTACTCGTGAGAAAGTATTTGTACTCAAGTGGCTTTTGGTAGGAGTATGTATCCTACTAACCATTCTTTGTATCGCTGCATATGTTTATGGCAAAACAGCATGATGATAAGTTAGCTAAGGACTGGATAACAGTCGTTTTAATTACCATCGCTATCTTGCTAATACATTTAGGCAGGAGACTAGGTTGGCTTCCGGGATTCATGGTTATTCCGGAGTTCATGTGCATTTTAGCCACTCTAGTTTTTGTCGTGAAGTATTGGGTAGATAAGCGTAAGAGTTACGATAAGTACACAAAGAATAAGGAGAGTAAACGATGAAATTTAAGAGTAGACCGGCTGAAGTAATGGCTGATTACTTCATGCCTGCTATTAACAAAGCTGGTAACAGTGAAGGACTTGTGCGGTTTAAAGAACGTCTCATGGGAATTACCAATGACGAGATGGATATGATTTATAACAGTATGACGTTCGAAGAACAGGCGGCATTTGACAACGAAAGGGATTGGAGTGACGTTGAGGAAGCTAGTCGGTATTTGGTTTTTAATAAAGCAATTAATCGGTTCTGGGATGCGCGTCACGGGTATACGACCATGGACGAAATGGGTAGATTGCATATCACACCTAAATCCAGTTTCTTAGAGCTGGACGTGAACCTTAATACCTACACAGAGTTGACGCAGAAGGGTGTATACTCTATTGAGGAGTTGCAGAGTCGACTGGGTGGTGACTACCTGAGCCTTGCGGCACTGGAGGACATTGCCGCGGCAATTTTAATGTTCCAGAGTGACCCGACTATTATAATGGATGGAGGTGCTATATGAGTGAGTTAACTTATAAGAAAGAACGCCGTGCTTTTGTAGTTTATAACGATGAGATAGTAATGCAACCGAGGGACAGTTTCTGTTCCATGAGGGATTGGGTCAGGGAGAACCTTCCTGATGCAGATTACGATATTATCCTAAGAGGTTATGTGGATAGTCATGGTATTTATTTCGTAATGGGACCTAACTATCTGCCTGTGTCGGCGGTACCGGTTGATAAGATAAAAGCCGTAGCTTCTTACTGGTATAGTGAGGTAGCACACTATAACTTCTGTGACTTAGCGGTATGGACCGGAATGGTGGTAGGTCCTGAGAATACTTTCTGGACTCCCCGCGTTTTGCTTGGGAAAGTCACGCCACACCTGTTCTTCTTACCTATTCAGAAGGAGGCCTGATATGCTTTATAAGCTATTCAATGGACCACCTCACAAGTTTGAAAAGGGTGGACATGTGCCCGATTTAAAATACACAGGAGATATCGTTGTTGCCATTGACCCGAGCAAAACGAATTGTGCAGTGGTTATTGGAGACCCCGGTGGTGAGGTTATCATGATTCTTGAGATGAGTGGTAACAACTGGAAGGCTGGTCCTGTCATACCTACTACAGAATACTGTAGCGAGATACGTGAGTTTATTGACCGGCTTATCTCTCCTGCACATCTGGTGCGTGTAGGTCTGGAGCAGGCCATAACGAAAAGGGGTATGGAACATCATCACTCGAATATGGTGCTTACTGAGATACGTGCGGCGTTCCTCGGTTTATTCTGGGACAAGTACCAGCTAAATAAGAAAGATGTGGAAGTCAATAACTGGACATGGAAACGAGCCATTCTACCTGAGGGTTATCGCAGTCCGTCAGAGAAAGGTTCGATGCGCTATTTCTGGCAATACCTGCACGATAAATCATATATCCATTACTTCGAGGATGATGTAACAGATTGCATGTGTATTTATAAATACCTTATTCTCGACACGCAATGTAATTATCGTATTGCGTGTAATGAGGAGGAAAGTGTTCATAACCCATATCATTTAGCTATTATGCCGGCATGGGCTGACGAATTAGCCTATAGACGGTTCCTTTATAACGGTTCCTTCGGTGCTGAGACAAATGCTACTTATTTCGCTAATCGGTCTAAGAAATGTGGTATAGCTACATTGGATGCTAATAAATTAAGTCTTGACGAAATTTATCAGTATGCTAGTGGCTTTACGGAGATACCGCAGACAGACCAAGTAAGGTTGGTGGTGCAGGTGTGATAACTGTACTACATTGGATAAGAGATGCGTTTATTATATTACTAATCAGCACCTGTTTAGTTGAGCTAAATAAAAAGACAGCTAAGGTTTGGTATTACTTCTTCTTTATAGTAGTACTGGGACTTATGTCATTTAGCATATACTAGGTTCTATACACTCGCGACAACACGGGTTTTAGAACTCACACAACTAATCGTGTGAGCATAAATAAATGAAGGAAGGAGTTATGAATGTCAGGAAAGGTTAAGGTGATACTCTCCATCGTTATCACCGCAATTTTAGTGTCTGGTATCTGGGGATTTATTACATACCAGAAAACAAAAACAATTACTGCGAAGTTTGAGGGAGAGATTTCGCAACTCACTGCAACGCTAGATGCGTTGGGCCCGGACGTGGAGTGTTATACAATTACTGAGGATTTTGCTAATCATTATAGTAACAACACGGCTGGGCAGATTATAGGCGAAACCGCAATTCAGCCTATCACGGTTCCGTCCTCTTTAGTAGGTGAAGCCTACATAACAAATATGTCTCAGATAGTAGGCAAGTACTGTAAGGTGAATATTGTGCCCGGTACGCCTATCACATCTGACCTACTGATGACTGAGCTTTACGACGATACCTTACGTGATGTAGATATATCCGTAAACAGCTGGGTGGTTGGTATGCGCGTTGGCGATTATGTCGACCTTAATATCACATTCCCCTACGGTGAGGATTATATCGTTTTACCACGTAAACGCGTACAGTATATCGGCGACAAAACAATCAAGATGTATCTGACTGAAGAAGAGTGGCATACGTACCAGTCAGCTCTGGTGGATTATTATTTACACGCTTCTGAAGGTGCGCGGCTCTATTTAAAGAAATATGTTGAGCCGGGAGTACAGCCAACAGCTACTGCTTATTACGCGGCTTCCGATGCGGTACGTACAATCATGAAGGCAGACCCGAATGTAGTTAATCGGGCAGCCGTAGCGGCACAGGATTCTATGCGTCCAGCTATTGATGGTGTACTGAATCAGTTCATTACCGAACAGACAACGATACAGTCACAGGCCGGACTTATTGCCGGTGGACGTTCTCAGTTTAATGGTGATGTTCAGAGTGATTATCGTAACAATGAGCAGAATCGAGCTGATACAGAAACTGAAGATACTTATGAGGAAGAAGATGTTTTAGTCAACTTCGATGATGGTAAGGCGGAAGAAACAACAGCGGTACCGCAGGAGACTGAAACGCCTACTCCAGTAGAAACTGTTGCTGAAACTACAGCACCGGAGACTACAGCAGAAGAAACTATGGCACCTACAGAAACTACTGGAGTTGCTGAAACAGAGAACTTAGAGGAACCAGTAGGATAAGGAGGAAGCTATGATATTGTCAGTTATCGGTGACACAGACAAGCGTCCTATTATGTACACCTTGTTAAAGGTGTGTCAGTATCTGGGCGATGTTCTTCTGGTTACCAATGACAGACATTACGCAAGACTTATAGAACAGCCAGAGGAAGATGTGGAAGTGACTGCTGGTCATTTTCAAAATATTTTTATTGTTGTAACCGATAAGACGCCTGATGAAGCTAGTCAGGCTGTCGGTTACGTGGCTGAGGATTATGAGTTTATCATCTATGATAATAAAGTAGATGTTGCTGGGGATGTAATTATCTATGTAGCAGGTTGCGAAATGTCTGATGCGGAATACAGCGCACTTGGTTATCTGGAAGAAGGAGATTATATTACCATTAACTTCGGCTTCGGTAAAAAGAATGTGATACCATACACAGGGAAAATGTTTTCTAACTGTGAACTGGTAGAAGGTAAACACGTACTCATACCGATTGATAACAAAATAAGCACAGAGGTGATAAAAATAATGTCACCGCGTGTGAATGTGCCGGAGAAAACTTTAATGAAGGCGGTGATGACGAGTAAGAAATGAGATTAGCAGTACTATCGCCACTCGAAAGATGTGGTTGTTCTGTTGTGACAACAATGCTGGCACAATCAGCGGCATTAACTCAGGACTTAAAGACGGTTGTAACGTACACTTCCAATGCACGTACACTTCCTATTTATCTGAGTTTGAAAGACTATTTGCAGGACCGTACGAGGTCTATTTCGCAGGTAGTTAAGTTGTTACAGGCACGCGCTATTAGCGCAGGCGAACTCGATGAGTTTGCGATAAAAGTTGCTCCCAACTTCTACTTGATGGATACTGTTTCACCGACTATCACAATGGAAGAAGCTTTAATGGTGCAAAAATATGTGTTTACTAATATCGAGGCAGATTTGGTTCTGTGTGATATAAGTGAGCCATTGGATGATACAAACGCGCAAGAATTAATAGAAGCCGCCGACGCACTTTGTGTAGTGCTAAATCCGGATACGGTTTCTGTAGAGGCGTTGAATGTATGGAAGCAGTCAGAGTACTGGCCCAAGAACAAGCCTTGTATGGTTGTTATCAACCGGTTTGATGAGAGTATTATTGGTGTACGCGCCTTTGCTAAGCAATGTGGCATAGAGGTTAAGAACACCTGTAAACTGCACTATAACCCGTTTATTGTGAGAGCGTGCAATGAGAACTTCCTAGCGGAGATTGTTCCATACGCCTACGAGAAAGACATTCGGGTATTGTCTCTGCGAAATGATTTGTATGAGATGATGACATGGTGCATGTCCTTATCAGGAAGAAAGACGAGGTGGGAGAAGTAGTATGGCATTGCAATGGGTATTAGCAGGTATTACCCTTGTAGCTGTACTCGTAATCACTCTGATTGCCTACAACAAGCGTAAGTTTGCGCATAAAGAGGTTACCAAAGAGGACAAGCTAACTATGGAGCGGTTGCTCGAGAAAGTAAAGATAATGCTTGTCGATATGTTGAAAGATGACAACATCTTTGGTAAAGACGGTGAGGAATGGGAAAGAGCTTATGCCAGGCAGAAACGTGTACAGAAAGCTATGCGTGATTGTGTCTATGGTATAGAGAAGGAAAAGATTGTCGTAAAAGACTTGATAAAGGGTTGTATACAGGAGTTATTACCAGACGACGAAAAGGTTGATATGGTTTTGGACTTAAACAATCCGTTCATTGACCCAATGATTAAGTGGGAGATTATGGCCTACTATCTGGGTAAACAGCCGGATATCGGCAAGAACGTTATCAAGTACTTGTTTCATAAGTACGGGGTGGATGAGGAGAAATACCTTATTGAGGACCATAAAACACCTCACTACAAATGGACGACACAGGAATTGGAAACAATGTATCGTGCTGAGATTACGCATGAGATTCCTTATCTGGACAAGCTTGAAATTCTGTCAACCTTGCTGTACGAGAGATACAAGGGATTCGGTTGTATTGACACATTACGTGATATGACCATAGATGGTCTAAACTTCGGTACAAGCGGTTCTGTATTATCTGAAATATTAAACAAAGACAGGCGTGTTGCAAAAGCGTCTGCTTCTGTGTGGATTTACTTTGAAGGTAAGTACATACATGCTGAGTTCTTTAACTTCTACAGTGAGCACGAGGTGCGTAGAGTTGTTCAGTTGGTTTGCCGTTATGGCAACCCCGGACCTCTTACTGAGAAGCGCGGCTACATCGTTAATACGATGTATGACCAGTCGCGTGTTCTAGCCTTAAGGCCGCCCGTAGCGGAGTATTGGGCTGTGTTTATTCGTAAGTTCGATTTAGGCGATATGACGCTTGAGAAGCTAATTGACCCGTTAATACTCGAACCGCAGACACGTCAGCCTAAGCTCGACGAGAATGGCAACGTAATACACAAATACAAAAACGCACAGTTACCGTATAACGCGATTAGCTATTTAATGCGTGGACAGGTGACGTGTGGATTTACCGGACGACAAGGTTCTGGTAAAACAACCATGATGAAGTACGCTTTGAGTAAAGCTGATGCACGTCTCACTTTGCGTATTCTGGAAATGACGTTCGAGTTGTACGGCAGAGAAATTTATACAGATAGAAACATTTTGTCTGTTCAGGAAACTGCTACTGTTACAGCCGCAGAGCTTCAAGATGCTCTTAAGAAGTCCGATGCCGCAATTTCGATTGTTGGTGAGGTAGCTACAGATATCATCGCCGCACGTATGATACAGATGGGACAGGTTGCGTCTATATTCACAATATTCTCGCATCACGCCAATCGTACGGAAGATTTAGTGCAGGCACTTACTAACTCTATCGTAGCTTCTTCCGGTGGTGCGGCTACACAGGATACTGTCGAGCCGCAGGTTATTGACGTTGTCAAAATGGATGTACATCTGGATTACGACGTGCAGGGAAACCGGTACATTGAACGTATGACTGAGATAGTGCGTACCGACAAGAATATGGCATATGTGCATGTAGACCCGTTAAATGTGCTAGCTAGTTTAGCTGAGAACCAGAAGCGGTATTATGAGAAGCAGACAGAGAATCGGAGATTCAAGGCTGTAGATATTATGCACTTTAATAAAGAGACGTGGACTTATGAAGTAGACAATTACTTCTCAGCGGCTCTTACAAAACACTTACTCGACAGGTTACCGCCAGAGTATGTAGACGAGTTTATTGACTGGTCTGCTGAAAACTGGAAGGAGGCGAGCTAATGGGTGGTAAAGATTTGCTTAACACTCCTGGGTTCCTACCTCTTGTAATCACGCTAGTAGCCGCGCCAATGGCTATTATCGCTATTCTGGTTTTTGCGCCGAAACAAACAGCGGCCCAGGCGAACACTAACAAGTATGCTAAGATAAACAAAGCGCACAGAAGATTTACAAATAACTTTTTCACCCGTAGGGATTATAGGCGGCTTGTGGAAATGCTGTCAAGGTTATCCCTATACAATTTCCAAGAAGTACGTTATCGAGCCGTCAAGTATTACCGAATGTCTTTAGTGACAATGTTCGGTATATGGTTCATAGGTACTCTGATATTTAAAGACTTCACCTGTTCTTTGCTGTTACTATTGTTCTCGTATCTTGTAAAGAATAAGTACATAGACAAGAACGTGGAGAAGTCTAGACGGCAATTACTGTCGCAATTCTCTACCACTCTATCTTCGTTGGAGCAAGAGTACACCCGATTGGGTAATATACCGGATGCTCTAGCTGAGTGCGAGAAAGGGAAGTTACTGGAAACACAGATGGAGGATATTTACAACATCTGTACTGCTGTTGACGGCGAGGACCGCTTAGATGAATTTTATTCTAAGTGTCAGTTCAGGCAGTTAAAGACTTTAGCCGAGAGTTGTTATATACTTAACGACACCGGAGATACAACCGATGCGCACGGTGAATCAACCTTCCGTACTAATCTGCGATTAATCAAAGATGAGGTAGACCTTGAAGTACGAAAGAATACGATGATAAACATTAAGTTCAATATGCTGGAGTACTTGCCCATCGCACCTATCTTTTGTGTGAGCATTGTGCAGAACTTCTTCATGTCGAATATTCCTGGAACGTCGGTTATGTACAACGGATTGTTAGGTTACATATCAAGGCTGAGTATAGTCCTACTCGCGCTGATAGGTTTCTACGTCATAACTAATATAAACTCTGAACAGTATGTTCGTTCAAATGACAGATTGGAGATAGTGGATAACTTACTAACCAAACGCTGGTATAAGCGAATTGTAAAAGATGTAACATCCAAATCCGCCAAGACAATAGTTAGTATCAACAAGAAGATAAGAGGTTCGTTATCATCGAAGGACCCGGAGTACATCTACGCTGAGAAGATACTGTTCTCATCGATTGTATTCGTACTTGCGTTGGTGTCTAGCGTCATCATGGTAATATCTGCCAGACAGTTTATTTATGGAAATACCAAATCGTTATCGCTTGTAGGCGGTGTAGTTTATAGCCAAGAAGAGTACGAAAGGTTATACAAATTCGACTGCGAAATTATGGCTAGGAAAGTCTTAGAAACAGACGATATTATGGCCGCGCAGTTAAAAGAGGTCTTACCTAAGGCCACAGAGTTTACACGACTCGAGGAAGTATCTCGTATAAAACTAAAATACGAGAAATATCACAATACCTATTATAGGTGGTGGTATGTTTTGATTTGCTATGCTGTTGGAATGGGAGGGTGGTTTATTCCAGAATTCCTCTTAAAGTTCAGGCAGTATATGGTAAAAACCGAGGCTGAGGAAGATGTGTTACAGATGCAGACGATTATCGCCAGTGTTATGGATACATCGTTAGATACGTTATCAGTGGTGTACTGGTTAGAGAAGGACAGTTCTGTGCATAAGGATGCTTTGAGGTTTTGTTATCACGAGTATCCGGCAGACCCAGAACTCGCACTTAACAGATTAAAGTCAAAGTCAACGGTGGCTGAGTTTCATCATATGTGCGATAAGTTCATTACAACTATACATCAGATTTCGATAAAAGAGGCTTTCGCTAGTCTTATAACAGACAGAGCACACATCATGCGTATACGTGAGATGGTGCAGGAAGAGACGATTAACTCTAAACGAATGATAGCTTCTCCCCTAGCGTTGGCACCTACCTTCGCACTAGCAATCATGCATATTTTAGCTCCAATAGGGATTCTCGGCTTTGCCGAATTTACTAAGGCCTTTGCACAGGCTGGATTTTAAAGGAGTAGAAAGATGGAGATTAATGTTAATTCATACGTAGGAGTCCTTCAGGAAGATAGATATGTCTTCACAACACATGGACTGGAAGAATTGTATATGACCCACTTATTATGTGTGGGGTCCTGCATACCTGTAGTTATGCCTAGAACGGCGCACGAGTTATATGCTGGTAAGCGGGTAAAGATTGATGCGTTTCCGAGAATTTCCAGAAAGCGCGTCAATGGTAAAAGAGGTGTTTTTGCATATTTGTCTTGCTTAGATATTGAACTCACGGACAATACTTACGAGAACAGATATGTGAAGATATATGGTAAAGTTATGTCACACATGGACCTTATTGAGGGCGACGACCGCGTAACCAGTATGCACTTTGAACTGGAATGTACGGTACCCACTGGGAACGGTAGGACAGTCACAGCTCTCGCACCGTGCCGTGCTTTCGACAACGTAGCGCGTAAGATGCAGTCCTTAAAGAAAGGTGACATGATAACCGTCACAGGCTATATTTCCGGCGACAGAGAATCCCTGCGCGTGGTAGTCAATTACTACATTAAGGATGAGGCGCAGCAAAGCGATTTGGCGGTTGGATGAAATGCCAACAACTCAGGAAAGGAGGTACACTTATGTTACATAATCTGTTAGCTAAGATTAATGGCAAGTTCCTGATTATCTTTGCAGGAATAGTCGTATTAATCGCTATCATTTTACTTGTAGTGGCATTCGTGCTGTAGCAGGTTGGCATAGAGTCGTACTTAATGTGCGTGAACAGTATAGTGGAGTTCTACTGGATGTATTGCAAACCTAGTGTTTGAAGAAAGGAGACTATAAATATGAGTAAGAATAAGGAGACGTAAAGTATGGGAACAGATATTTCCGAAGGCGCTAAAGTCGGTATTATATTGATTATCTTGTGTGCGCTGATTGCCATTGTATTTAGCTTATTAACGATGATGAAGAACATCACCTCTTCAGGTTCACAGTCCCTGCAGAATGGACTTGACCAGCTCAGTGATTCCGAGTTCCAGAACTATGACCAGAAAACCATTTCCGGTACAGATGTACAGGCGGCGGTTAAAATCTTTGAGGGACGCCCGATTTCCTTTGTAGTTGTAACGCAGGCAGATATTAAGTCCGCTGGCGCATCCTCAACCACATGGACAGGTCACCTCTATGGAGCAAAACTTACCTGTGCTAACACTGAGACCGAGGGAGCCGATGCCGGTACAAATGCTGGTAAATATATTCAGTGTACTGTTAACTCTAACGATAATGGTACCGAGCCTGCTGAAGCACCGACAGATGGTATTCATAAGTACACTGGTAACTCTTATTACACGGGCGCGCTGTACACCAACGCATCCGGTAGCCCTGAGTACAACATGAACGTTAAGCCTATGAGCGTTACTGGCAAAAAGACGTATGTCCGGTCATCTGGTAAGTTCTTATCTGAGCTTATTAAAGACCCAACCGGAACCAAGATTGGTGCCTGCTTCGTACAGACCAACTAAGAGTAATCCGCTTAAGCGGCCCGAGTCATAGACTCGGTGTGGTAATAAACATCGCATAATAATTGCGACTGCGAGTTATCGCACACTGAAGAAATTTCTATAAAATATACAATATAGGAGGCGAGAATGGACAAGCAGTTTGAGGATATTCTTAAAACAGAATATAGTACAGCGTTTGACGAACACCGCAAGAAAGCGATGATTAACAGCTATTTTAAGTATGGACCTGCTCATAAGAATTATCAGGAACATCACTGCATTGACGCTGTCGCAAATATTAAGAAACGTTTGGCTAAATATGAGGAGACAGGTAACACTGAGTTCTTAGTGGATGTGGCGAATTTCGCTATGCTTGAGTTTATGTTTCCGAGTATGTCAGGTGCGTCATTTAATCCTACAGGTACAGACAGTTGCGATTTGGTAGGATTTGGTGTAAATCAGCTGTGGCAGAAAGGAGATTAGTATGAACAGTACAGGTACATTTATTGTCAAGCGATTGGATGCATTATCCTACTTTGATGTTAATGGTTGGGGACGAAAACATTACTTTGCTATAGTTGAAAGTACTGACCAGGAGCATGTACGTTTGACTGTATACTGTGATTTGGATATGTTTGAAGCACTGTGTCCCGGTGATGTAGTTGGGATTGAGTATAATGCTAAACGTGACGTAACAAAATGGGAACGCATAGCGTAGGAGGTAGATATGTTTTTACGCATGTTTTTAGTAAATATGGTAATACTCTGGCTAGCTACGGATATATTACACACCATAGGATTACGTAAAGGTTGGAATGTGTTACCTGAATGTATAGTACTCATTTCGTGTTTGTGTTCTGGTATTTTCCACGCTCATTATGAAGTATTACTTAAAGGTGGTGCTGATTTATTAGCTGACCGACATGTCTACACTGTGGTCATAGCGTTAGTTGCGGGGCAAAGCGTTATTGTAATTGTGGGCAGTTTATTCAGGCTGTCACACGAGCTGTTTAGTTTGCGTACAGGCTCATTATGGTTATACGCATGTATTGTCGGGCTGTTAGGAAACATGGATAGTATTGTTTACTACGTGTGTATGTTTTTGTTTAATATAACATGCGCTTTGTACAGCTATAAAACGTCCCAAGCTCTGAAAAGAAAATGAGATGTGTACGTTATTTAAGGAGGTACTGATGGAAAGGATATTTACTTTAGATGACTGAATGGTCGCAGGCCGTGTGGATAGCGGTCGGTCTGTTACTCTCGAGTTTCGTCCTGATGGTCATGGTTTACTGGTTTCACACTGGTCGGAGTATTAACAATGAAATTTCCAGACAAGAAGCCAATCGTGACCTGATGCGGGAGTATAGAGAGTTTAATGGTTTTAACGATAAGACTGTTTATGTGCAGGATATTGTATCGTTAGTTTTACAACAGCGCGGGAATATAGGTGTACGTATTTTACACGGTACCAACTTGTACGCTTATTGGTGCGATGACTCGGATATGGAAACATCCTTGGAGGAATGTGATGATTCATGGGTATTAACTGGAAGCGCCAAACAAACAACATACACAGCAACCGCTGTACAAGAGAAACTTGATGTTAATAAAGTCTACCATGGGACGTTGAGCTACGGGTTGAATGGGGAAGTTATCGGTGTAACTTTCCAACGTGGTACCGTCGATGACCATGGAAACTTTACACCAAATTAGGTGACTGTTTATGGGTAGTACCCTATCTGATGGTGTTAAGATGGCTATTGTAATGGTTATCGTTAGTGCGATTATAACGATTGTGGTTACAATATTTATGATGGCTTTTCAGTGGAGTAATGGTGTGCAGAAGCAAATGGACCCGGCTACGTTGATTGACCATACATTTGACTTTACTGCTATGGCGGTATACGGAGACCCGATACCAATGCCTAATGTAGTAGCGGCATTAAACCTTTATGGAACTCCAGAGGTTTTATGTGTTCAGATGGAAGATTTAAAAGGAGAAATGGGAGGGACACCCTATCCAGTTTCCTATGATAGTGATAGTCAGCAGATGAAAGATTTACTAGCTGTGCTACGGAATTATTACGACAAGAAAGTGTATGTCTATGTTGCCACTCCTAACGGAAACTTGCAGTTATGTGTAAGCGAGTTACCGCATAGTGACAACCCGGATGGAGCGAATCAATCTTGGGAGAGATAACAAATGGGGATATCTGTTTTGTACAATACAGAAGTCTACCAATTTGTGAGTACATGTATACCGCGTGAATCAGAGATAGAGACTATCCGTATATTCGATGAGTATGAGCTGGAGGTCGTACCGCGATACATGGATACGTTGGGGACTATGTGTGATTATGGCGTTCGTGTACGTTTTCCAATGCACGAGTTTGGATATATTGAAATTGGAATGATACTCGGTCGTTATAAAAAATCATTAAGACCATTGGTTGATAGCGATTTTCTCATAGCTAGTGAGGCTTATCAGTTAGCGACCGATTCTAAAAGAAAACCGAGCCAGGCTATGTACAATGATTATGCTGTTCTGACAGACCGAGCATATTATATGTACCAAGCTTTGCATTTACACAATCCGTATTTTGGGCGGTATTTCTTAGCTGATGGTATGACGCACGCTTTTGAATGTGATTGTGCCAGTGACCGAACTATTGTGGATATGAAAGTCAGTCGTACGGCAGAGCACAACCGGAAGTATTGGACCCAGGTTCTACTTTATAGTTTGTTAGCTAGACGTAGAGACCATAAGCAACGAATACGGATATGCTTATTATATCCTGCGCAAGGATTAATTAAGTGGTTCACTTACAGTTCAGCAGTATACGCAGCGATGTATCACGAATTTGATAAACAGTATGAAAAGGAGGTATTATGCATTTAGATGATGGCATGGACTTAGTATCATTGATGTTTTGGCTCATAGTTGGATTAATGTCTACTGTGTTTTGTTTCGGCGTTGTCGCTAAGAATATGAAGCCATACACTTTACCAGATAAGTCTGCAATAACGGCTATATCAGATAATACACCTGACCCATATCAGTGGTACGTGCGTGACTATCTATTGATGCTTATGGTGGCAGACGAGTTTTGTCCAGAGCCGAAAGCTATTGATATACAGTTTGGTAATGGTGCACAAGATACACTTATCGAAATCAATGACGAGTTTTTAAAGAACATGGAAGGTCGTTTACAACGGTATTACATTCGTTATCTTAATACGAGAGTAGACCAACCTATAAGTTCTTATGAGTATTATTATGAAGGAGAAGGGGAGAAGGGACGATGGAGATTTCATACGGAGTACTAAAGGATAACGGAAGCCTTGTGCGGGATATCCAGCAATTAAACAGTAATCCCGAGGTACCTGTTACAGTGGAGATAAATCTTCCGGAGTACCTCGACACAGTATCCTTATTAGCCTTGGAACGAAGAATGCACGAAGTTTCTAAGGCATGTAACAGAAAGTTAAGGCTACTTGCTAAGACTACAAATTTGGTAGTAGAGAAATATGCGACGCGAATATTTGCCGAGTGCGATGACATATACCTAACGGTGGATTGGATGAGTTAATATGGGAGATATATTCGGTAAATTAATCGGAGTTGTACTTGCGTTCGTACTACTATTCCTAGGCCCGTTTACGTGGGTTACTTTGTCAAACGAAATGGTAGCGCGTAGAACAATTATGAACGAAATGCAGTCGTTCTTAGATGAAACTATAGATTCACGTCAAATTACAGATACACAGCTTGAGGACCTCTATTTGGGTATTTCAGGTTTGGGACCTATCTGTGACGTGGAAGTAGAGAGATATGTACGTACAGTAGACCCTGACCCAAAGAAGGCAGGGAGTATTTACGTAACGTATGTGTTCTCGGAGAATAACAGAGAATTCAATCAGGGGGATAAAGTAAAGATTCGTGTACATTCTATAAACTATACAGGCGCAGAGAAATTGTTACGCGCAACTGTTGGTTTATGGCTCCCACCTATTGATTATACATTAGCCGCGAGAGTGAGGTAAAATATGTCTTTGGTATTTCGAGGCAAGGAATTAGTAATGAATGAGTATCTGGTCGAATTACAAGCAATATTAGACCAGTACAATGTTACGGAAGCTTGGTGTGTTGAATCTTTTAGTGGTTCATCCACGGAAAACATAATGATGTTTATTGCGACTAAAGACGCTACACTATGTAAGAAAGTCGAAGCAGAGATAGTTAAGACTTTCGGAGAAGATAAGCGCTTGTATATCAGAGAAGCATGCGGTGGACTTCCTCCGCCACAGAGCTTTGTCATGTATAAAGATGGAAAGTTCTACGACAGTAGTGCGTGTTTTAAATTTAGTTAGGAGGTTGTGTATGGTAATTAGACATGCTCTAGGAGACCCTTATGAATAAGGGATTCTCTTTACTATTACTTATTCCAATGTGGTTCGGTATTATGATATTCATGACCTACGTAGTTTTCTTTAGATTGGAGAATCAGGCTTTAGACGATTGGCACTTGAAGCAGGTTGTGAACAACTGCACTGACTCGGCTATTGAGGAGTTACTTGAAGCGAGTGACCTTGGTATGGATTACGCTGACTGGGGTAAGTTCAAAGCTGACCCGGATTTAGCACTTAACGACTTTGTTGACACATTTCTGTTAAGTTATGATTTACCACTTAACGATACCAATCGTGAATTGGTCAAGGTGAACTATATACAGGCTTTCTGTGTAGCAGGTTATGATGGTTATTATATTTACAGTCATGAACGTACAGCTGATAACGGCGGTCTTGAATTGATTGGGTCACCTAAGTTACCATATCTCTACAAGGATACGACGAAGCCAGGAAGATACGTTACTTATGCGCTTAACATGGGTTTCAATCGGTGCTATAAATTAACTGATGCCACTATCACTTTGGCAAACAGTCCTGTGAGTAAACAGAAAACAATGGAGATAATCAATAACCGAATCAGTGATGATTTGATGGAACGTGTCGATAAGGCTTATACTAACGGTTGGCTTCAGTCCGTCTATATACCTTCTGGATTGACGACTATTTCGAGCACTAATCCAATTGAAAGTCCTACTGTTTTGGCGTTTATGGATGATGTTGATTTAAACAGTGTGTTTAAGCTAAATGCATTTGGTATTGGTGGTTCACGTGCACGTGTTGCTCGTCCGGTTTCTGCGTATAAGAGGAAGAATAATGAAACAGGTGAATGGGTAGATTATTATTCGTATTCCGACCTTTTACCTGAAGGAATCAACGATGACCAGAATTTAATTATAGAAGTTTACATGTCGCCGGAAGAAGCGGCAGAGCATGGTTATCATCACGACCCTCTTTACATGAATTAGCCTTAGTGCAAAAACAATACAATAGTAAACATATATAAATAGAGAAGGAATTCTCTTGGTAATTATTAACTAAGTTCGAGTGCTATATTGGCTCAAGAAAGGTAGGTATATCGTTTTATGAATTATACCCGTGATTGTTATTTTCGTATTGACCAGGCACAGGCGCATTTGAATGTTTTGCAACTTATCTGTTCTAATAAGAACGAGAGTCAGGTTGAGAAGAATATTGCGGCATATGAGATTGCCTCAGCTGTTAAATCGGCATTGAAATATTTGATGTGCCGGGATGGTGGACATTTCTTAGAGGCTCATGATTTAGAGACGTTAGTGCTGGACGCGGTAAGATGTGGAGTACAGATTCCAAGGAATGTCTACGCTCTGTTACCCGTATTATACGAGTATGAAACGAAAGCACAATACTCGGTGGATTATAAAGTCACCTTAGGTGACTTAAATGAAGTATTTTCACCCGTATACGAGTGGGTGCTGAATCTCTTGATGGAGTTTACAGATGGTGCATATGAGGTACTAAAAGGGCAAGTTCCTCCTGCTCTGCTAGACTCATATAAAAGCAAAATGCATTTCGTTATGGATTACGCAGAACTGTTGCCAAAGTATGCGTAGGAAGATTTATTAAGAGAGGAGACTGTCGTGGTTTACTATGGTGATTGTTATTGTTGGCTGGAACGTGCCAAAACATATTTAGATATTACACGCCGTAGACATAAGTTCATCACATCAAGGCCCACAGAACTGAACATAGAAGCCTACCACATAACGTTAGCAGCAGAAACGTGTTTCAGATACTTATTGGCTGTGCATGACGTCGATTCCTTGGATATCTTTAACCTCTCCGATGTGATACGCAGATGCGTTAAAAACGATATTGAATTACCACGTAGCGTACTCAATATCTGCGGTAAATTGGAGTTGTGGGAGACACAGGCAAAGCTAGTGCCCAAATACGAAGTCAAGCGTGGAGAGTTAATGGAAGCTTTCACCGCTATAAGTGAGTGGCAGGGAAAGCTTTATGGAGATTTTATTGACGAAGCATTGGCGCGGCTGAAAGGTTTCTTACCGCCAGCTCTCGTAGATTCTTACGACGATAGGACACAGCTTGTCGTAGATAACATCGAATTATTGGGATTTGATCCTAAATATTAAATATATTACGTATGGAGGTACGTGGAATGATTTATCCTTATAACGTTTGTACGCAGTACTTGGATATGGTCGAGAGTATCGAGAAAGGAGACAAGTACGGAGCTGTCAAAGCTGGGATATTATGTGAGGTTACTTTACTGGGTAGTTCTTGGGGAGAAACTAGCCGCACGATGAAAGAGGTATATGACTGGAACAAACATACGGTCACCGTACCTAAGGAAGTAGAGTCTGCTATTAACGGAAATATGGCTACTCTTACTTATGATAATTTGGAAGAATGGGCAGAGAGGTTGTTAGACAGGTTCAAACAGGTGTTTGAGGAAGGCGTCATGTTCAACTATCCTGCTTCATCTTTGATTTTAGAGTTACGTAAATCAGGTTTTTGCACAAGAGAGTTTCTCTCTGATATGCGCGGCTATATGTATATGTATAATCAGCCTTTGCAGTATGTAAAGACTATATTAACGTATAAGCCGAAATCAGATACTAAAGGTATCGAGTTGTTTGTGGAAAGCCCGAACTACCGGAAGCCAAAGAGAGTTATGGGGTGCGTCCCATTTGAAGATTCTCTGCTCGTAGAAGGGTTTACAGACAACGATGTAGTAGCATTAAAGGCATGGGCTGAGGAGTTCCCCGCAGAAACCAAACCATCAACAGCATTACACAGATGGATTCTCGCTATGCAGGCAGGCATTGACGATTGTACGGCGGATGGCTGGAATTACGCGCTTATGTCTGGGTTAAAAACTATTCTGACAATGGCTGGGGTAGAAGATTTAAGTGAGGATAATATCTATGCTCTGTGGTTGAAAACAAGGGGCGCGAAACTTGTACATCCCATAGAGAGGTATGTTTACGTCCCTGCGAATATCAGAGAGCTTGTAGAAAAGGCACATGAGGGTTCTAATGTAAAAGTTGGTGACCGTCAGAAGTTATGGCATTGGCTCGGTCAGTTATCTAAGCAGGTGACCGGGAGAGATATTTAAACGAAACCAGTAGGTTTCTAGTAAGGAGGTTTATTATGAAAAAAGAATTGATAACAGCATTGGCTACGGTGCTGACATCTACTATGGTGACGATTCCGGTGCATGCGGCTCGTCCTGATACAAGTGCTCCTGGAATACCTTGGGACCCTAACGCGAACGCCGTACCTGTTGGATGGACAGAGGAAGATAATGTTGCAGTAGGACCTATTGAAGAGGATAGTGCTATTATGGACGCGTTCGGAGGTGTAGAAAGGTATCGTGCAGCATATGAGATTGTAACACCTGAATATTTCAAGTCCGTCTATTCTGACGTGGCTAAAACATTACAGGCGCAGGTGGATACGACAAACACGGACACTATCATCAACAGTGTAGCTGTCGCCGTCAATAATCATTTCAGTAAGGACTTTAATGTTATACGTAACAGTGGGTTGAACTTCGCTTATGGTACAAGAGCTCTTGTGGACTATGTACCCGAAGGCCGCATGTACGGTTCATATGAACCGGCTGTTCTCGTTAGCACAATGTTAACTGCAAATGGTGTGGAGAATGATGTATATGATAATTATGTATACTCCACGGAAGGAATGACTGTTAAAACTGCAACCGGTTACTATGTTACTGTTGGGCTGTATAAGGCTGGAAAGTCAACTACATTGGTATCCAATTCGGCTCCCGAAGGCATATGGGACCACCCTTTGTACGAGGACTACATGGGGGTGTATAAGGAGTACTTAAAGTAGTGCATCGTGTGCTAAAGAGATTTATATCTGTTGGATTAGTCATTACTTTATTTTGTTCTTCTTGTCTGACAAGTTACGGGGCTACACCTTCGGGTGGTAGCCCCGGTAGTCAGTATAATCCAGGCAATTGGCCAGGATACGGGAAGAACCCCACCCCACCAAATGACCATTGGGGAGTAAGACTATCCGTTACTAACATGACACAGGCAGGAGCTTCCAATATCACGCCTATCGAGCTTGGTGATAGCTATACTGCAGCTATCAATCAATTTAATGACCTCGCCTCAATACTTACGAAAAAGGTATGGCAACCTGGTAATTATGGAGTTGTTGTGTGTGATGACGCAAGTAGTCCGTATGCTATTGTAGACCCCGTTTCTATGGAGGTAGCACAGGTAGCTACTATACCCGCTTCTCCCGGTGCCTCATTTACTGACAGAGATAATCTGTTAGCCTGGAATGTTTATAATCCAGGGTGGACAACATCCTGGCCAGAACGAGATGGTGAAGGACACGAGGCATCATATAATAATGATATTTACAATATATTCTTGGGCAGCGAAGGCAAGTCTGCCGCCGCGGCAGACGCTATGGGTTGGGTACATAACGTACGCAGTGCGTATGAACAAGTACATCCACATGAGGATTATTCTAAGAAATTTGCGCAATTATTCGGTAACTATAGAGACCTTGTTACACCTTTTGCAAAGTTTTCTTGGGCGTCTATAACACCGAGTGGGGACCCTATGTATGAGGGCAATGCTTCTGCTCACATTACCTGGTCACATATAGGAATGAAGTCCGCTATTATGCAATATATCTGGGCATGCGAGGATGCTGGTGATTCTAGGTCCGCACAGTCCGCAGCAGTTCTATTACAGCAATGGATAATTAACGGAGACCCTGACAGCGCATGTGCATTAGTTGCTGAATCTGTTGTTCCGGCTCTTTTGGACGGTGCAACGGTATGGTATACTGTTGGTGCTTGTTTTCAGTATGCGTATCCTGGTACGAGCTACGCGGCTATGTATGTAGGATGGGACGATGCTGTAACAACTATAGGGGATGCTTTCAACAAATTGTACACTGGGCTACCTACACCCGCTACTACTCGGACGGCTTTATTGCGCTGGATTCTTGGTAGTCATTTTGTCAATGGAGTTTGGACCAAAGCTAATTCCATTGGCTCGTCTAAGACATACAGTCCCGGTACGTTTATGTCAGCGGTTGCAGGAATGCAGTTACACGGGTATTCCATACATTGGCCCTTATATGCAACAAGTCCAGATGGACCAGGAGGACCACCTCCACCTCCACCCGTAACTTCAGAACCTCCCGGAAAGTTCACATGGAAGTTAACGCCGAATGGAACTATCGACAAAACTCCAGATAAAGAAATCAAAGCTCCATCCACAATCACAGACTTAAACATTTCACAGAATGGATGGAACTATAACAACTATGCTAAGTGGGAACAGTTGATACGTGGAGATTCCAAAGACAGCAACAGAATGCGAATCTACATTTATCATATTTCGCAGGCATTACCAACCGACACAAAGGCTACGCGATATCAACGCGACCAAGTAAAAGCAGGTGGTACGGCAGTTACTACGTCAATCGACAGAGTCACACCCGGAGACGGAATGATTCGTAATATTCCAGTTATAACTGAGTTAGCGAATGGTGTGGAGAGCCGAGACCTGACGGACGATGAAATGCTAACTATCCTCAAGACAGCCACTGGTATGACCTATACGGAAACCATCGAAGGACCGCTGGTAAACGGGGATACTCCCAACGGTGTACGAGTATCTTATGCTATCTATGTGGATGTAAACCCAGGAGGAACGGGTTGGCGCGCATTCGAGAATGACCAAGCAGAATACGTCGAGTATCGTTCAGAGCCAGGTACTTATACTTGGATATCTGACGACCCAGACGGCTATGCTGAGATAAAATGTGGATATTTTGATTCCACGAAATACACAGAACCGTTTGAAGCTATGGCTGGCTCGCCTACAACCGAAAACCTCTACTTCACGAGTGGGGGTCAAGAGTTTGTGGCGCAGATAAAGTATCAGTATACAACTGACAAAACAGCTATTCGTAGCTTTGAACAGAAATACACGACAGAGACGTGTGCAGGGTATTACTCCAGCGGGCAGTTCTATACAACTGGTGACCAACCAGATAATGGTTTACATCAGGCAGAGATTAATACCTGTATCGATTGGAAAACACACGTAGATGGTGTCAACTCTAAAAAGTGTTCTGAGTGCGGCTACGAGCATTATGCCGGCGCAAGTAAGAATGAGCCTGCATATCCTACAGAGTATTCAGGTACGGGAGTAGGTACAAAATTCACAACACCCAGCGGCTTATGGGAAGTATATGATATTAAAGAAGTTGCGTGGGATTGGGTATCTGAAGGATGGGATGTGGACCACACTCACGAAGAACCGGATGGAGAGGGTGGTACGACAACGGTCGAAGATTGTGACGGTGCTGAGACACTTAATGAATCTGATAAGACCGAGGCTGAGATAGCTACTATTGACCCGACTTCCTGTTCTGAGGGTAGAGTTGGTTCATGGAAGAAAGTTACAGCAACGCGGTGGACCTTTAAGATAAGAGCCAATCACAAGGATTTTAATAGCGGTGCTACGTCAACAAGTGGTGATAAAGCCACAACTCAACTTACATCTTCTATTAAGTTTGAGCAGGATTACACGAATATGAACTATGCGAAGATTAAAGAAGCCCATGTATGGCGTCTTGAGAAATCTCGTATGGAAGGTATTCGTCAGCTTACTTTTGAGGCGGATGATTCAATCCTTGCTACAGCGGAAGAATTGTCTAATGTAATCTTCAATGTGGCTGAAGCGGATAATGCCAAAGAAGGTCGTATGTACTACGCATTACACCCTACGAATGGTGACAACTTTGTCTTTACTGCTACGCTAAAAACACGCGGATGTTGCGCTTGTCACAATCACTGTGCGGCTGAAGATTTAATTGATTCAGCCGAGAATCCGAACAACCAGTATGAGGAGGCATGGTGTGTTTCAGATTATCTGGTATTGGAAGGAACGAGAGCAACAACTTCGCTACTATATTATGAGTACCAGACAATGAACAAGGCGAACTCCTATCGACCTATAATGCGTATTAAGGTGTCAGGTCGGGATGGAGCCAGTCGACAGGATAACGGTTATACCATTACTCGAGCTGAATCTGGTGATGAATTCAGAGGATTCGATGTGAAAGGTAAAGTCTTTAAGACAGAACCTATATCCTATAATGTTTATGCAAATGCCACCTATGGCACGGAAGAAAAGGTTTGTCAAAACCCTGAAACGTATTACGGTGGTAACGTAGAATCTGATGATATTTGCTGGGGTGGTTATAACGGTAAAGGCGCTTCGTGGAATGATACAACAGTAGCGGCTGGAACAGACGACCCATCAGTGGTAACTAAGTATAGAGGTCTGGGAGGAAATAACAACTGGTTAGGTAAGGGTGACAAGAAAGTATTTAAAACTGGATACACTCATAATGACCAGGGAGAGACAGGTGGTTTTAGTACATCTTCTCCACAAAAGTTAACCAATCCTAGTATACCTTTCGTACTAACATATAATGACATTGATGTGCATGATGTAAAAGTACACAATGGACGAAAGACATTCAAAAACTCCACAATCTTCTACAATAATATCATTTCGTATGGTGGAGGTGCTTTATGGTCAGAGGACCCGGATACCACTTATAACATGAATGGTTTCAAGCGGAATACTGACTACAGTGACAGAAGTTCTGGAATTAACGATATTGTGATTCATAATCCAGTGTCGTCCCAGTTTGCAAAACTCATTCCGTTACCGCAGGATTTAGACCAGCGCGTGGATACTGAGTTGGTGATAGATTCTCTTAACAAGGATAACGGCAAGTGTCCGGGTAAAGCAAATGCTTGTCAGTACGCACATATCAACTGTGAGTACAACGGCACGCGTTACCACAATGATAAGTGTTACGTGGAAGTACGCGGTACTGGTCTAGCTACAGTTCCTGTTACTGGTACGACAACCACTGTAATGACGCCCGTAACGACAACACAGAAAGTATCAGGCTCTAAGCAGTTTGGATACACGGGTGGACGCCAGACTTTTGTAGCTCCAGAGACAGGACGATATACGTTTAATGTTTGGGGAGCACAGGGTGGCACAGCAAGTAATGGTGGTGCTGGCGGACAAGGTGGCCATACGTGGGGAGATGTTTATCTCACGAAAGGTCAGACTGTTTACATTTATGTAGGTGGCGCTGGTGGTACTGGGTATAACTCTGGTGGTTATAATGGTGGCGGTGGAGGCGCTAATGACGGTGGCGGTGGAGGCGGTATGTCGTCCATCTCCGTTGATTCAGGAAGTGCGGCGGCTCCCAGCAATAACCGAGGTACTACAGGACCCTACTTGTGTGATGGCGAAGCTTGTATGTCGACAGGTAAACACAATAAGAGCAGATGTCCTTATGGGCACAGCTGTAGTGGTTGTAGAACCTGTCATACTTGTGAGAACGGTAATTACCGTAAACCAGTTTCGTTGTGGAACAGTTCCAAAGGCTACATCCTTATAGCTGGAGGCGGTGGAGGCGCCGGTAACCGTAATGGTGGCACGGGTGGTGGTAGTGTTGGTGGCACGGGTACTAAAGGTTATGGTTATCCCGGTACTGGTGGTACTCAGAGCGCTGGTGGTTCCGGTGGAAGTAACTATGGATTAAACGGTGTCGCTGGATGTGGCGGTTCAAACACAGTTACTGCACGCTCAGGTGGTGGCGGTGGTGGCGGTGGTTGGTTCGGCGGAGGAGCCGGAGGAAACGACTACAGCCGTTACAGAGACGTTGACGATTCAGGTGGTGGCGGAGGTTCCGGATTTATTAACGGAGGCACCACTAACGGACAGAAGTGGGTACTCAACGTAGGTTCATCTAACGGTGGTCGTTCCGGGCACGGACTTGTTACCGTCTCTTATACCATCAATAAGGAAGTAATTACTTATGTGCCTGTAGTAAGTGGTAACTACACCTATGACAGGTCGCAAGCGGATGTTATACCTGTAGAACTTAAACCGCACATTTACACAGCACCGGAGAATGGAACCTACTCGGTACATCTTTACGGTGCGGCCGGTGGTGGTTCTGGTAAAGGTCAGGCTTCCGCCGGTGGTTTAGGTGGATATGCGGCAGGACAGATATATCTCACTAAAGGGCAGAAGATTCTTGTTACAGTGGGTGGTGTCGGTTCTAATGCGGCAGCAGTAGGCGAACAACGCTCTGGTGGCTACAATGGTGGCGGTAACGGCGCTAGTGGCTCGGGTGGCTCATTTGGTGGCGGTGGTGCAACTGATATAGCATTGAATTTCACGTATCAGACAGCTAATGACATAGCGGCAAAAGCCAGTGGAGCTGTTGTACGAAACGGCATAGCAGATTTAACAGCCAGTGGAGCATTTTACTGGGGACCGAGAATTACTTCATACACAGGTCACGTTTACCGTGTAGATTATTACGGTGAGAATCTGGATAAAGCCAAGTTCGACTCTTTAGCTTATACACAGAACTGGGCGTCTAACACGCTTAACAACGCAACGCTGTTACACTCTTACATTACGTCGGAGCACGCACAGTTATTCTGGAGAGTAAATACACCCTCTATTGTAACCGGTCAGGAATTCAGAGTACACGGCAGCGGTGCCGCTAGACTGCGGGAAGTTTACGTAGTTGATATGAATGATAGACTTATGGTTGCAGGTGCTGGCGGTGGTGCTGATAATGCGGGCGGTACTTTGAATGGTAGTGATGATGGACGTGGCGGGGCTGGTGGCGGTTTAACCGGCGAAGATGGCTATACTAACGGCGTACGCAATTCAGCGAACAAAGGTGCTCAGGCTTCTTATGGGCATGCACAAGGAATTGGTCAGGATGCTACAAGCGGTACTGATGAAGGTGCTGGTGGTGCTGGATGGTATGGCGGCTATAAGGGTAGTACTTCCAATTCTGGTGGAGGCGGTGGTTCTTCCAATATTGGTAAAATGCAGAACAGCATTACTAAAGTTGGACAAAACGCTGGAGCAGGTTATGCTATATTTGTGAAACCTGGTAAAGGCGAAACGGAGAATACACATAAGTTATCATGCGCTGAACCACATCATGCACCTAACAGTAACTGGCACAGATATACAGATGGCTGGTTACATGAAGGTGGATTCACCTGTACAGGAGTAGGGTGTAGGTACTGTGCTAACAAGGTAGATGTCTACTCACCTACTGGGCACAGATTCACTATTGATGATTTGAATAATCGTGCGTATATCATACAGCACGACGGACAGTTAATGTTAACAGATGGTAATGACGCGCATTGTGATGAGTGTAATCAGGATGTAACTTTCGATTCCTATACACTCGATAACAAGAACAATAAGCTGTGTGCGTGGAAAGCCACTGGATATGACGCGGCATGTTATTCAACAGTGGGTGCTACGAATCCAGAGTATCACTATGCTTTTGGAGACAATACCTGCTATGACCCGTGTCTGAATGATGATAATCACAAGAAGAAACATGACGAAGCGGCTGACGCAGGGCCACAGGAAAAAGCAGGGCAGTTTGTTGTGCTTGACTACGACTTTGAAGTGTACTTCCCGAATAGGGGTGACTTCTATGGTAACGGTGCGTTAGGTCTGCGAAATCCACAGAAACCTGAGGGGTGGGGTTACATAGACTACATGGATACAACCACGTGGTTGAAAGAGAAATACGTAGTATTCCCGTTCGATGTAACTTACAAAGGTAAGACATTCCTATCAGGTGAAAAGGTAATGCTGGGAACTTACGATGAAGCCACATATACGTGGCACGATGATGACCCAGTAGATTATAAATACACATTCCATTGTTTGTTAAGTAATAGAGAGAAAGCGGCGGCTAGTATTCAGTTTGTTGCTAGAGCAAAGAACTGTGAGTATCCGGATATTCTGGAGAATCACGACGAGGACCATAACTATACGCGTTACGGCGACGCTATTCGAGCTTACCATGATTCGGAGAAGAGTTACTTTATTGACGTGATTGGTCGTATCGGCGTGTTATCTATTGAGGACACGGGCGACTTCAGATTTTCTAACTACTATAAGCAGACAACGGATGGGTGGGCAGTTGACCAAGTAGTCCGGAATGTTGACTTGAGTAAACAGAATTTTGTTTCAATTGACCAGAAGACTATTTTCAACGATAATATATCCACAGCGACCAAAGGGCAGAACACTTGGGGACTGACGGATTGGATGGAACCCATTGACAAGCTACGAGCTTTTCCGCTAACACCGGGAGAGAATAACGTTAAGGCTTTGAAGAATCAAGCACACCGTATTGGTTACTCCGATTACATGTCGCTCGTTACGGTAGGCAACTACTATGGGGAAAATACGACAGATGACCCTGATAGATATAAGACACAGATTCAACCCTACTACTATTACTACAATCTCGAGACAAAAGAGTGGGTACCGATGGATGTGTATATCAAGGACGGAGATACCTATAAGTTAATTAATAAGTATGGCAGTGCTGATTCGACAGCTGATTACAACTTCTACTATAACTTGAACTGGGAGACGGAGTATGGACGAAGAATGTATACACGTCCAGAAGAAGATGCAACAAAAGCAGTTCAGGAGGCTTGGTTCCAGGCAGTTGATAATACTGCTGAAGGTTCTCTTGACCACATGAACAATATACAGATACCTCACGGTATCAAGTACCTGCATGGTACGGCAAATATGTTGTTCTTAAGGGATAGAAACAGAACCTTTATAGGTACGAGAAACCGCTACGGAACTAACACAGAAGAAGATGGTCGTGTGGCCAGTGTAAACTTTAATCGGCAAGCCCAGAGATGGCACTTTACTTTGGGACTACCATCTACATCAGCATTTGTACGTAAAGGTGAGCCGTGTACTCCTGAGAATATAGCTAAGTACGACATGGATAAAGGTGTTATTATTTGTGCACTCGACATACTGGCTAAGGGAGATGTGTGGACATTGCACTATGACGGAGTGCCTGTTGGAGAGCGGAGTTTCTATCTGTTCGATAACAATACAACGCTGGTTAGTTGGGAAACAGCCGGGACAAATGGACCAGAGGATAAACAGGTCGTAGTTGTTTATACGGATGCAAAAACATCCAGACACGACTTAACAACCGAAGGTACGCATTAATATTTAGTAGGGTAGAGCACAACAGCTCTACCCTCTATATTGAAAGGAGTTATTTCATGTGTAGAGTTATTGCACGATTGGTAGATACTTCCGGGGACACACTAGGATATTTTACCAGCGAAAGTGATACGAAAGTGTTTACACCAGAAGAGATAACAAAACGTGTGAGTGATGGTGAGATACCTGAATTTAAAGATAAAGATATCTTTACGGTAAACAATTCCAATATTGAGGTTTCAGAGGTCATTCGCGCAGACTCTGTAAATGTTGCGCGTTTGATACGGAGATTAGCTAGGCTGGATAGAATACGGATGGACATGAACAGGCATCAGCATTCAGCTAGCGACCACTTATTTGATTACCTCGAATACTGCGGTTGGAGCGTTCTCGATTATGTAAAGAAATATTTACAAAACATACAACCCTATATGATTATTCGTAACAAGTCACAAGAACCTAATGAAAACTATGTATGTGTAATTGACGACATGTACGCTATCAGTCTCTACATCAAATTGGATACGCGACAGTACGACGAGGTGATTGTTTCTTTCCATGAGAGTGCGCAGGGGATGTTTGCTAGGAGCAATCGTTTTCGTGTTAAGAGCTGGAGATACGTACCTGTTATTGCAGAAGAAGTAAAAGCTTATGTACCTGAAACAAATAAACGTGTCATTACTTTATGGGTGATGCGTGGGTTAGTCTGCAAGGAATGTACAGTGACTGCTACACAAGAAGGTAATTACTTTTTAGCGGATTATCTGGCTATTGAGGCTCAGTTGGTTTCTGTAGTCAATGAGTATATGTACAACATACAAGAGAATTTAAAAGAAAAAGAATTTGAACTTGACAATGAGATTTATAATAAAGAAGTAATTTATTTTACAAACTCACAGCAATTAAGCATTACATCCTATGGCAGGGACATAGTAACCACTATCTCTTTATTGATAGACCATTCTTTAACGAGCAATAATCCGGATTACCGTAAATTCGCAGACGGTATACTATCGATTTATATAGGTAATCTTTCACTGACAGATAACGAACGGTTACGCATTTATCAGGTTTTACAGTCACGTTATCAAATACAGGATAGCCCGCGAACACAGCCATTACTACAGCGTGTTTATAATTTATTGCAAGCTTCTCTTGGGCCTCATGCAGTTAAGAATCCAATAACTACGGAAGATTTGTTAATTGATGTACCGTCTGATGTTAAGGATAATTGGCGCAAAGAGATGCAAGCACCTCCTATTGGCATAGATGATTCGGGTGATAAACCGAGTTCAAAAGAGTAAGAGTATGTGTATTATTTGAACGTGCCAAACATATTATAGTGGTGGGAGGAAGTGGTCCGTTTGGGCTGCTTCTACCCTCACACTTATTACGAAAGGAGAAGAGCTGTGGTAGTACGAAAGATATTAAACTACACTCCTCACGTAGTTACTATTTACAGAGGAGAAAGAGTGTTACACAGTTACCCATCGTTAGGTTGCGCGAGGGTGGTAACTAAAGAAGAAAAGTCAGCCAGTATATTTGGTATTCCCATTAAACAAATCACAGATAGAGATGTTGAGGGTCTGCCTGCGCCAGAGGAAGGAACGATATACATCGTATCCTCTATTGTAGCTTGGAGGTTAGCAGGAGTGCGAAATGATTTAGTAGTACCGGATACTTACAACAGTGGTGTCAAGACAGACGATGCCATAGTAGGCGCTACTAGATTTATCACTTACTCTGAAGTTGATTTTGAACCCACAACTTTAACATCATTCATGGAGACATATCAGCTTAGGAGTGTGTTTCCTAAAGTTGACCACTTAAAAGATTTTAATCCATTGTATCTTTATTACAAGGGAATCGCTGAAGCTGGTGGTCGTTGGCCAGATAAGAGTGACATGCGTCATTGGAGTTTATTGACGTTGGATGAAGTCGTTAATGCGTTAACCCAGCGTGACTTATTAACTAAGTACGTATCTGCAAAGGATGCAAACATAGCGGCGAGTAACTATATCTACAGTCACGCTGAAGTTGTTGTCTGTAGTGGTGCTTATTATTTCTGTTACAACTATTTGATAATGTAGGAGGTTAGTATGAAGTGTAAAAAAGGTTTTGATGTTTGTGCGCATAAAAGTGCGGCTGGGTATTATCTTGGAACTTGGGATGAAGAAGGTCCGCGGTGTCGTCTTACAACCGCTTATGCGCCTACTATTGAAGAGGCTATGACTCTCGAGATTGACAGAGAGTGTGCAACGGAGAATAGTTTTTGTAACGGCGGTACCGGATGTGGCTTGTGAAAAGCAGTAGGTACGAATGAGGTGTCTGTGTAAAAATAATAGGCTATTATGTATATTAAGGTGGAGAGGGAGAAATCCGTCTCTGTTCACAGATGGATGTAGCCTACAATTAAAAAGTAGCTAGGAGGACAGTTTAAAGAATGTCAATGCAGGATAAGATGATGACTGTTTCACATTATCTTGATACGGCCACATCTGCACGTAACCCATACACTCGTGCGGAGTATATTGACAAGGCTGTGTATATAATCGTAGATGTTCTACGGAGTTATAACGTAACTGTTGACTGCAGTTCCGCTCGTCGTAGCTTTGCGGCTATGTTAGTGGATAAGTATAATCTTACTGCACCGGAAACTGGTAAGTGGATAGATAGAAACTTGGCTATTGAGGAATTACTCTGGTTGTACGATTCCGAATTGACAAGTCGTGCTATATCTACTGGTATCATTGAGGATGTAGCTCTACGTTATTTGGAAGCCACTGTGAATTATGTTCCTACCACTTTGCACGAGCACTATGAAAAGTTGTTACATTGTACAAGCGTGTGCAAGGATAAGGAAGTTATAGCTTGGTTTATGGACCGTTACTTCTTAGAAGCCAGAGAGATTGCCTAATACGTAAGTTTGATATAACCCTTACTTTATAGTACATAACCCTAGGGTTATGAATTAAACTTATGGAGGTATCTAAAATGGAAGAACTCAAAGTGGTAGCTGTCAAGAAGAATGACGAGGGTAACCTGTCAAAGTTTAAGCTGAACGATGGTCGTGTTGTTAATTTCGACGAGTGTGCGGCTATGTGTGATTGTGGCGAATTAAGTCTTATTCACACTACAGGTAAGGATGGTGCTCCGGTAATTCGGTCTTATCCCGACGGAGACGAATCAAATAACTTATCTAATTTGCCTGAGTTTAACTAAAGGCAGGGCGGGATTAATTTCCCGCTTACATACGGAGGTGCCTATGGAAACAACAAAGTTTTTGGTAGGAAAGTTACTATACAGATTTGGCGCTGGCTTCATTACTTTTACATTTGAAGAAGTGGAAGGTATTGAGTGTCGTGAGTATTTTGCAGTACCGCAGGGTGATGTGTACAAGAAACATTACGTGGGGCAGGTGTGGAGTGGTGGATACAAAATGGTAGTAGGTAAGCAGTTACCCGAACGTGCACTCAAGAGGAGTTTGTTGGAACATACGTACAGATATATCTTAAGGCGCACTAATATGGGATACGACTTCGCACAGTTCAAGAATTTAGTGGAGAAGGAGCTAAACGCACTATGAGTACAGGAGCAAAAGCGGGTATCTTCTTTATATGTACAGCTATGTTGATAGCGATGTGTTTCGGTTTTTTAGATTATCAGAAAGTAGAGACGCATGCTGTAGTCACAGACAAATATGTAGCGGCGAGTGCTCTGGGACGCCAATGTAATTATGTGAAAGTAAAGGCCGAGGACTACGAGGATATCGTTGTCGTGGATGGATTTGCCTATGGAGATATCGACAAAGGTGACCTAGTAACGATTACAGAGACAACATATCTTTATGGGCTTTTAACTGATAAGAGTTTAGTTGTTGAATAAGAGGAGGTGGGTATGTGATACTCTATTACAAAGATGTAGGGCGTACAGCACTGGAAGTTTATGAGCGCGCATATGAGGTACATCGCTACATTAAATCACTGGACATAAAACCGGTGAAAGATAAGCCAGGAGTTTATGATGTGGTATTGGAGAAATACGATAACGAGGAGGATAGTAAGTACTTATGCGGACCTAAATCCTATGTACCTTCACCGTATTGGGGTAGAAAGAATGTGTTCATCGGATAGTATTGTGAGCGGTTCATTTTGCTAAAAGCAATCTCCGCAGATACTTAAAATTATGAAAGATGAAAAGGATTTTGTCATCCAATGTGAGGGTGATATAAACAGGCTGTACGAAGAAGTACATACGTTGGGAAATGAGAAGCATACTTTATGTAAAGTTGAGTTGATAACTAAGGAAGCTGTTTTGCAATTAGTTGCGCCTCTGGGTATTTATAATCGACTTATAGATAACACTCACGTCTACGTAGAGTACGCTAGAGAAGGAAGCATAATTTTATATGCAGAGGTAATTGAATGACTAAAAGATTGTGGATAGTAGCGGCTACTTTAGCCGTAGTCGTGGCGATAGGAACAGCTACGGCGGCATACGTAACAAAACCGGAAACACAGGAATTCACGCGAACATTTACAGTGCTAGAGAAGGAAGCGGTTCCCGGAGAACGGTATGGCCTCATAACTACCAGCACAACTGCCTACCGTGTTACATTGGAGACAGAGGGTGGAAATGATGTAACAGTGAGGCCTAATCGACAGAAGTATTTACAGTTTCCTGCTGTGGGTAAATCTGTCACACTTACCTATGAATCTACGGATGAAGGTGGCAGATTAATAACAAACATACTTGAGGTAAGAAATGGTAATTGAGTATCCCTATGATGTGGATTTGGATAAGATAGCCAAATCAGGACAGTGTTTCAGATTACGACGAAACGGTATGTATTATCAATATGGTCCGTATGTGGTAATGCAGTTAGGACCAAAGAAGTTGTGGGTCGAAGATTGTGTTGAGAGTGTTTTTACACAAACTGCTGACTATGCTTATATTGAGAGTTTAATGCAATCACGTGGCGGTTATCTGGAGCGCTGTGCTTTGGCAGGTCATGGGTTACTGATACTTAATCAGCCATTGTTTGAAACTGTAATTAGTTTCATTATATCACAGAACAACAACATAAAGCGTATAGAGGGAATTATCGACAAATTGTGTGGTGGACCGGATAGGCCCTTCCCTCTACGTGATGAGTTATTGAATTTAAATATAAACGATTGGGAGAATCTTGGCGTAGGATATCGTGCTAGCTACCTATATAAAGCAGTTCGTATATGCGACAATGTTTTCCTGAGTAATCTTAAAACATGTGAGGCAACGAGCAAACAGCTTGGCCTCTTACAAACTATACCTGGAGTTGGTCCAAAGGTAGCAAATTGTATAGCTTTATTTGCGTTGAAGGCATACGGCGCTTTTCCAGAAGACGTGTGGATAAAGCGTATTGTCAATACGGAATTTAACGGCTATTTCGATTTGAGTTGGTGTCGCGACTTCGCAGGTATAGTCCAACAATACATGTTCTACTATGGGAGGATAATATAATGAAGAGTGCAGAGCAGAAAATCAGCGAACAGAAAATCAGAACTTTAGTAACAAGTAGCTACGATATCCAGGCATTGCGTATTTCTGTTGGCAATCGTATTGTAGCAAGCTTTAACGCTCAGCTGGGCATTCATCAGAACGATATGAATAAGGACGCAAAAGACAAAGACGAAGAGGATAAGGAAGCAACAAAGACATTGTCGGTGATTTCTAAAGAGTATGATAAAATCACCGAAGCATACGTTGCTAACCAGCAGACTATCCGTGCCTATTTTAAGAAGAACGACCCGAGTCTCACTTACATCAAGAGTGAGCAGGACTATAAGTTGGTAGAGCGCTGGAAGGAACTTCTGCATACTGAACAGCAGATTAACAAGCTTATCAAGACAGAGGTACATGAACATCCTATGTGGGACGCTTTCTTCTCCGACGTTATCGGATGTGGTGAGCAGATGGCGGCAATCATCATTTCCTACTTTGATGTGGATAAAGCAAGGCATCCTTCCTGTTTCTGGAAATACGCTGGTCTGGATGTTGTAGACGGAAAAGGACGCAATAGAAGCTCCGCTATGCTCGTAGACCGGGAGTATGTAAATGGAAGTGGAGAGGTAACTAAAGCTAAGGGCTTATCATACAACCCGTTCGTTAAGACAAAGATGCTGGGTGTGCTGGCGACTGGATTTCTTAAGAAGCCTGGCTGTCATTATGAGCAGGTATATCGTGATTACAGGGCACGTATTGAACAGCGAGAGGACTTGGAAGGCGCTACTGCAAGAAAACACCGTATGGCTTTGCGGTATTGTGCTAAGATGTTTTTACGGGATATGTGGGCGGTATAGCGTAAGCTTGAAGGTTATGAGGTAGGTATCCCTGAATACGAAGTACAGTATTTAGGACACAAGCCACATGGGTATAATGAAGCTACTGAGCAGTAACCAATGTACCAGAAGTGGAAAGTAACCCTCCAATTGCTAGTGTACCTGATATGTTAAGTAACCCATCAATATAGAGTGTACCTAATTAAGCAAGTAATCCATTAATTCTCAGTGTGCCTTAATAAGCGAGCAACCCATGACATGTTAGCGTACCCATAGGAATTTAGTTACCCGTAATAATAAAGTGTACCTACGGTACATAGTAATCCACGAGCTATAAGTGAACCTCAATGTATCAGTAACCCTTTATAGAAAAGTGTATCAGAAAAAATAAGTAATCCGTTACAGGATAGTGAGCCTTTACGCGATAGTAACCCAGGTGGTTAAAGCGTACCGATTTAAAAAAGTAACCCGGATACATTTAGTGTACCAGTATAATGCAGTAACCCGAATACATTTAGTGTACCTTGGTGGAGTAGTAACCCTCACGTGAAAAGTGTACCATGGTCAAATAGTAACCCAAATATGATAAGTGTACCTTAAACAGCAAGTAACCCTGGATAAATAAGTGTGCCTTAAGGAGCCAGCAACCCTTGAAAAATTAGTGTACCGATAGAATGTAGTAATCTATATCAGATATGTGTACCACAATGATCAAGTAATCCATGAAAAGTGAGTGTACCAATAGCAGAAAGTAATCCATGCGTAGCTAGTGTACCAAGATTAGCAAGTAATCCGCACATCACAGCGTGTACCAAGATTAGCAAGTAAACCACGAACACACAGTGTACCGTACTTATGCAGTAACCCATAAATAACATGTGTACCGATATGAATTAGTAACCCCTGGGAGCTAGTGTACCAATAGAAACCAGTAACCCATTAATAGCGAGTGTACCATCGCGAATAAGTAACCCAATCAATGATAGTGTACCCGAAAGGAAAAGCAAACCCTTGTAATGTAGTGTACCTGAAAGGAAAAGTAACCCGCGGAAATGTAGTGATACGAAGTAAAGAAGGAATGTAGATGGAATACGTTTTAACTTTAATAGCAATAGCAGTAGGTTTCTTGGATTGGTGTCTATGTGCATGTCACAAGACAGACCCTGCGTTTTTACAGGAAGCTGAAGATGCTTTACAAGAAGCCTGGTGTAAAAACCCTAAAGAGGTGATAATATGAATCTTTTAAACATGGACGGTATCGTTACGCCTACGAAACGTTTAGTCAGCGGCGCTGACCCTAAAGAATGGGTTACCTTAGGCGGTGACCAGTATTTAATGAAATGGGGTAAGCAACGTAACGAGCTGGCTCCGTTCAGTGAGTTTGTAGCAAGTCGATTCTTACGTTACATGAATATTCCAGTTCAAACTGTCGAACTTGTTATTTATAAAGACTCGGTCTGTGCAATGTGTTCCGATATCGGAACAATCAAGCAGTTTGCTGATATTTCGGAGAGTAGTCTTGACACGGATAAAAACGATAAAGTGTACATCCTGGAGGACATTCTTCATGAGATAGCAAGCATGCGTAAATTTACGCCAGAACAACGCACGGAGATTGCTACTATCTTTAAGCGAGTCTTTCTGTGCGATGCCGTGTTGGCTAATCGCGATAGACATGCAGGTAACTGGGGATACAGAGATACCGGTGACTTCTGTCCTATTTATGATAATGGGGCTAGTCTGTTTCCCGGACTATTGCATAATGAGGAGCCTAACCTCAAGAGACTTTACCACATATTGACTATTGAAGAACCGCGTAGTCAAGTACAGATACGCGCACAGAGCGGTAAACTGAAAAAGTTCAATTATCATCGCCTTCTGGAAGATACTGAACTGATTAATGAGGAACTGAGTTGGATTAAAAAGGCTAATGTTCCGGAAGCTATAAACTGGGCCGTTGCACCCCTACCGCCAGAAATGGCGAGACATTATCATTATGTTATGTATCTTAGATATTATTGCATAATAGAAAGAGAGGACTTCAATGACGTCTTTAAAAGACTTACAAGCCTATCATATGAAGCCCCATCGAGCGTGCATGATATATTGGAGTGGGCATCCAATATGCCGCTTAACGGAGTGGGCGAGTCCGTATAGCGATGAGGTAGCATATGTTTATACACCTGATTGGAAAGAGATAGATGCCTGCATGGCTCCGGATATTGACGGTTTGGATATGTCGTTAAGACTGAAGAATTACGTGCGATACAACCGCGTGCCGGCATTTCTCTATAAACGTTTCTTACCATCTTCCCGGCCTGACTGGGATGTTTACATGGAAAGATTTGGAATGCCTAAAGAGTTAGGCAGAGACCCGTGGGAACTCATGCTCTATGCTGAGGGCCGTGTAAATGAAGATGATTTTACAGTAAAAAGATTAAACATAATAGGAGGAAAAGAAGTATGTTAGAGACTATGGACAACATGACACTGTGTGGGGTTATCAGCTGGAATGATAACTGGGAAGGTATTTATGCCGACGAAACCGGAGCATTGTTGATGGAAACCTATGCGGATGATAGCTGTTGGTATATCACCGAGGTAAATATCGGTAAGCCGTTGGCATTGGATAACACCGGAGACCTTCAGCGTAATATCGACAGCGGACTGTACGGTGATGAAGTGATTGGTGTCGCCTATGGTTATGACGGCAACATTGTTGTATTCCTGGACGAGAACATGGCGGTTGAAAGAAAACTGTGGGAGCCGAAAGTAGACGTTGGCGCTCGGTTCTATTACAGTACCGACGAGCAGTTTGAGGGTGAGGACTATACAGACTAACGCGAGGTGGATATGTTAATCTACGATGCTATAAACAAAGAGCTTACGCTCTGCAAAGTAAAAAACCCAGACATGGGAAGCAGGTTCGATTTGCTCAAAGATATTCGCGAGTCCTATGCGGATTTTTTGGACAATCGTCTGCTTGATGTTATGGAACTGATTAATACGAGTTTGCGGGATGATTACGGCGAGTCCCGCAAACTTCAGTTCACAACAGAGAAAGCACCTGGCGTGCGGGGCGAAGAGGACCGTATCAGAGTTATGGCTAAAGTACCGGGGAGACCCGCAACTACAGCTATACCAGTGGTCACATTGCCTTATATGGACAATCTCGGCAAGTTACACTTTCACGACAGGTCTGTGAAGTCGGTCGTCAATAAGATTGCGTCCGCCGACGATTTATCCTATGATATGAGCCGCAGTAGTTTGAGTATTGTTCTTAAGAAAAGAACAATCAAAGTTGATTGTTCAAGTAAAACTTTCGACTTTAAGGTGTTGGGTAGAAAAGGTAAACAGATTCGGTTGGCTGACCTTATTATTTATCTGGCTCACTTAGAGGGGGAGGATAAGGATATTCACAACCTTATTCGTAATCCTACCCTACAGGCGGCTTTACAAAACACTGACCGTATGAGTGCCGGATATCGCATACCTTATCAGACTTTTATTGACAACGATATTGAGAACGGCTCACAGCTGTTAGATAAGCTGATTAACGATGAGGATTATCGTATCGGTAATGTGCGTGATTCATTAAATGCCGCGGTATCTTTAGACCGGGCTATGGGTGAGGTGTTAAGCCGACCTGTATTAACATACAGCGCAGGAACTTATATCACACCTGCTGTTTTGCAGGATATCAAGAAACACAAGATAAACCAAATTTATATTAAAACTTTAATACCGGCGCCGACTAAGAAAATAAACGGCAGTCTCATCCCATACAAACGTCATTTGCAGTATACAATGTTACACAAAGGGATGGAGGTAGGCGACTTTATTCGCGAGAATGTGCCGTCATTGGCAGAGTTCGATATTGTACCAGAAGATACTATGCTGGGCGAAGGCGACTGGTCAATGAATGGTCAATATGCCACAAGAGCTTTACCGGAGTTCATCAGGGATGCGGGAGAACCGGGAGTTTGTTTAGGTGATAAGCGCATTCCTTATCCATTTGAGACCGAGGTAATTGGTAACTATACTCTGCAGTATAAAGATGTGTTTTCAGACGAAGAGTGTTTGGCTCGGAATGTAGACCCTAAAGCTTGGTTCTGTTATAAGGACAATCCAACTTGTCAAAGTGACTATCGCCGTGAGAAGTTATCGAGTGATGATTTGCTGGCGATATACTCGACTCTGGGTTATATGTTATTACGCAATGTCAACCTGTTCATGGACAGAGACAGAGACTTTCTTAAGAAAGTAGAACTGGTTGACGTAGCTGTTGAGAAGGCGCTCACTAAGGCTATCAGAACGCATATGCGGACATTTGGTCAGTATGTGGTTAAGTACATCAAGGATGGCGTATCGCAGAAGTCAGGTGTAAATATATTCAGCGGATTGTCCGACACTCTACGTAAGACTATGGGCGCGGACGCAGAAGCTACGACAGAAACAAGTGATACAACAAATTACGTAGCTGAGCTGTCACAAGCAACTCACATCACTAATCGTATGAAAGAAGCGCCTGAGGTTATGCGTCAAATCGCTACACCTTATTATGGGAGAATTTGTCCTTTCGAGACGCCAGAGGGTAATCAGTTAGGTCTTGTAAATAATAAGGCTATTGGTTGTCACATTGTGGATGGTAACATGTTTGTACCTGTAAGAAAAGTGTTACACGAAGGTAATCGTATACGTATATCTGATAACATTACTGAGGTTTCAGTTAAACAGGAAGTGCAGTTACGTATCACGGATATTCTTCAGTTAGTACCTGACAAGGATGAGGGTTACTACCAGAATACTCGTGTAATTGCTAAAGTACCTAACCCTGACCCAAATGGTGAGCGGCTTGTTTTTGCCAATGTATATGCCGAGGATTTGGACTATGTCTATGCACATACAGAAGAATTTATATCTGTCACCACATCACTGATACCGTGTGCGTCGTCTGACGATGCCGTACGTGTATCTTTCGGTAGTAAGATGATTAAGTCAGCTATTTACTTGCTTGACCCGGATGTGCCCAGAGTTTCTACTTTCATGTACCGGTCAATATTTGACAGTTCAGAAGCCTATCTTATTCGAGCAAGAAAAAGCGGAACCGTTATCGACGTAAGCAAGGGAATGCTTACTGTTATGTATGATGGTGATTCCGACGAAACAAATTACAAAACTGATGAATTCAAAGTAACAAAAGATTCGGTAGTCTTTATGCGGTACAAAGTAAAACAAGGCGACCGGTTTACACAGGGTGAAGTTCTTGTCGACTGTTCAGCTTCGCAGGAAGGTGTTTATTGTCCCGGTAAGAATGAGCCTATCGCATATATGTCTACAGGATACAATTACGAGGATGCAATACAGGTAGGCGACAGAGCGACTATTGACTTTATTTCGATAGGTTCCAATACTATATCGAGAAAGCGTGGTCGCGATTCCAAGATTAATACCACTAACATGTATAAGTATTTTAAGCGTGGTGATGTGGTAACAGATGTAACTACCGTCACTGAGAAGGGTGATAAGATAACTGAATCCATTGTATCCAATCACGGTTCTGGTATTTGGTATTCTTGGGGTGAAGTGCTTCAAGGCGGTCAGATGGTTTATAAGATTGACCTGATGGGATATAACCGATTACAGGTTGGCGATAAAATGTCTGGACGTCACGGCAACAAAGGAGTTGTGGCTCGAGTTTCACCCAACAGTGAGATGCCTATGTTAGCTAATGGTATGCCTGTAAGAATGTTGCTAAACCCGCATGGCTTACCTTCTCGTATGAACACGGGACAGGTACTTGAAGCACATTTAGGTTTAGTAGCCAACGTATTAAATATCACTATTCGCTCCGACTCTTTTAATGGTGCGAGTCATGCAGAAGTTCAGTACCTTATGGAACTGGCTCATGAATTAGCTAACGCACCGAGCGATGAAGCTGGTGTAGCTATAGCGCGAAAATACAATCTGGATGAAGGGTTGGTGGAGCACATTGCTGAGCAGATGCCTAAGATTCGAGATTGGGCAGGTGTGTTCGATAAATACGGTGACGCTTATCTTTGGAACCCGGTAACAATGGAGTGGTTCCCATTCCCAATTACTATTGGATTCCCGTACATTCTTAAGATGAAGCAGGAAGCTGAAACTAAGATACATGTGCGTGCTGGATTACTCGAAGAGACATATATGACAACCAGCGGACAACCCACAAAGGGTGAGAGTATGGGTGGCGGACAGTCTATCGGAGAGATGGAATTAGCCGCAATAGCGGCCTATGGAGCTTCAGAACTGTTATATGAAATGTGTAATGCTAAGTCAGATAACGAAGTAGAGCGTGTCAATCAGGTGTTATCCTCTATTGATTCGCCTTTGCGTGTACCCGAGAAGTACGCGGCTCCAAGGTCTGTTATGAATTTAATGTACGTGTTAGAATCGTTTGGTTTAATACTTGAGGATAGTGAGCAAAAACTACCTGATGTATCCTACGAGACTGCGCGTGAAAGTTATGTTTACGATGTCAAGAAACTCATTAAAGAGAAAGAAACCGCATCGTTGTATGTAGCTAAGGAAACAAGTAATGTGAGTACAACCAATATGGTAGAGGAACTAATGAAAGTTCTATTCTAGCTCACTCAGGAGGATACAGGTGACAGGGAAAACACATATGATATGTAGTACAGCAGCTGTTGCCGTGTTCGCATTAGGACATTCTGAAGGTGTGGTAATTAACGGAACAATGATATATCCATGGTTATCTGTGGCATCCGCCGCAGTAGGTGCATACCTACCTGATATGGATATACAGCAAAGTAGACTTGGACAGCAATTCAAACTGCTGTCCAAGAATATGAAACATCGCGGTATTACGCACACATTACTCGTACCAGTTTGTCTACTGGCGTGCATGGCGGGGATGCATAGTAAAGCGGCTTGTGTTATCGTCAGCCTTATTATAGGCGTTTTAACTGGAATGCTTTTTGATGCCAAAGGCACTTGTAAACGAGGTAATCTGGTTAAGAAGATAATGACATTTATTAAAAATAAGAAAGGCTTAACCACAACAGTGGCTATGCTCGTTCTCACCTATTTATTCCCTAGCACAGGCGCAAGTTTGATATTCGGTTTGTTTGCTGGGTGGACATTGCATATATTCGAGGATTTGTTCAACAAGAAAGGTTGTCCAATCTTGTGGCCTATCGCTAAGGGTCATGTACATATTGCAACGTTCAAAACTCGGCACTGGTCTGAGTATGTATTTTTATTCTTGTGGTTGGGAGGTTGCGGAATATGGGCTTTCTTGATTCTGGTTGGTTAATAACTAACGGAATGGTAGTCTACCCTGAAAATATTGACCCACGCGTGGCTTATAAGTTTGTGCATGAGGCTATATACGACGGGCATTTACCGATTACAAAGATAATCGGATACCACATTATGGTGGATAACAAAAAGAAATCGGTGCGTAGTGAACGTATCTTAGAGCGTGACCAGAGTTGTGCGGACGATAGGTTGTCTGTAGCTTCTAATCTGTCAAAGATTATTGTTATGGATTATACAAGTCCGCGCGCTCATAGCGCTCAGGTGAAAGGATTAATTGATATTCACAACATCGCCTTTCAGTTTTCACAACGGAGGATACCGATACTTTCTACGCATGAGAAAATTCTCACAGCTTTGGATACAGCTAGCTTGGATGTTATGCTTTCCACGAGCACAGGATATCGAGATGCTAATGAGAACTTTGAGAAAATTATGGGGACTAAATTAACAACGTCTCGTACGCGTTACTTCCCTATTTTCTCATATCATAATATTATGGATTTTGTTAGAGTTCTGCCTTTTAACGGAACTCTGGTGCAGTTAAGATATGATTGTGGGATGACTGACGAGTATCTCACAACTGTATTTGAGAAACTATTTGAATTGAAACCCGACAAAGAGTGGTGTAAGAAATATCAGGAGATTCTAAGATGAGTTTAAGGTTGAGGCCGTTTAACGGTTTAGATGATTTACACTACTTATACGGAAGTCCTGTCGTTACGGCTAAAGATATAACTGAGCCTGTCGATGCGGATTTGCGAGATAAGTATAAGCTGTCAAGAGCCAGCGCTCACGTACGCCGCTACATCGATTTAACTCTACCTTGTATCAACAGCCTACTGTGCGGTAGTGGTCATAAGTTAGCCGCTAAGCTGTTAGGTATGTCCGGGGAAGAGCTAGAAGGTATTGCTAAGTTCACTTATTGTGTGGATAAGCGTACAGGAGAACTTATTAGTACGCCAGAACGCGGAAGTTCCCCAAGTGATTACTTGTTCAACGGACAGGCGTTGTTATATTTTATTAACAATCTTCATGTAACAGAAACTATTCACTTGGAAATATCGAGCAAGATTGCCGGTCTCATGGGTAGCTGTGTGTTTGAGATACAGCAAGGAGAGGGTGATTTTCAGGTATATGGTGACTGGTGGGTAAAAGTAACCGATGGTACTTTGCAGCCTACCATTACGCAGGATACTTTTACAGACGTCATGACAAGTCTTTTTCAGGCGGGCAAGTTAACCCGCTTAAGTATGCTAATTAACCTACTTAATACTTGTGGGAGTGACCAAGCGGTTAGAGACTATTTAAGTCGGTCGTTAGTGTACCAGCACTTGCCAGTAATCCCCTACTTCATGCGTCCCAGTTTACACAAGAAGGACCATCCACTGACTGCGGCTTACGTGCGTCTGTATACGACAAACAACAACTACAGTATGTACGCAAACGGTTCTGTTGAGGACTTTAAAGAATTCTACAAATCAATCTATGCGTTACTTACTTCGATAGTGTGCTACAATTATTTTGATGGTGGTGAGTTGGTGTCTCCGGACCGGGATATGAAACAGATACGTCCATTGCTGGAGACAATAAAGGGTAAGCAGGGAATGATACGTGGTACATTGCTGAAAAAGAAACAGGATTACTCTGGTAGGTCTGTTGTGGTTATTAGCCCATTCATGCCTATTGATTGTATCGGCGTTCCAAGAAGCATGGTGCCTAAGTTGTATCGACATTTTGTCCTAAACGATTGTAAGTTTTCTCCGGAAGAAGTATTGGAGAAAATCAATGATAGCGGCTTCGATGAGATTATCGTGAATGCTTTAATACGTAAAGGAGTTATCGCTAACACACCTATGTTGTTAGGGCGTAATCCTACCTTGCACAGGAATGGTGCACAAGGATTTCACGTAGTCTTAACCGAGGGTCGTGCTGTAGAGGTTAGTCCTTTGGTGTGTCCTGCCTATAATATGGACTTTGATGGTGATACTGCGTGGAATGCTATATCTCTGAATCCTAAAGCAAACCTTGAGATTGAGAAGTTAATTCTCACAGATAGGAACATTCTTTTGTCTAAGACAGGAGAGAGTACCATCTGTCCGCGTATGGATATCATATACGGTTTGTATATGTGTACCCGTGCGGGATATACTATGGGAGCTTCGGTTGCAAATTTCAAAAATGCAGTTGAACTTAAGGAAGCTATTTACTCGCAGAAAGTGCGAGTATGGGACACGGTTACTGTATCAAGTATGCGGACAGACGTAGCTGGTAAGTTGGCGTTTGAGTCTTGTTTGACAACTGATGTGGCAAGGTCTATGGGAGAAACGCCAGAGATAACAACGAAGACCATAAAGCCGTACATCGAGAGAATGCAGAATTTGCCTACACATGTGTTTGATAATATTATCAACTCATTGGTGGAGTTAGGTTTCAGAGTAGCCTATCTGTACACCTGTTCGGTCTCTATGCTGAAGCCTTTAACCAGTGACACGGAAGCGGCGAGAGAGTTCGACCAGGCGTACCAGCGATTCCATGAAGCCATGGCACCTATTGATGAATTAAATGATTTAGGTTTGTATGATTCAGAAACGTATGGTGTCGAGTATAGCAATCAATTAAGGACTGTGGATAAAGCGCTGTCAGAAGGCATCTACGATAAAGTAGGTGACGACAGTATGTACACCTTGATGGCTAAATCAGGAGCACGCGGTAACAAAAGCAACTTAGTGCAGATGTTTGGTAGCAAAGGTCGTATACAGAAGTCTGACACAGAACTGTTTAATGTTGTTATCGAGCACAGCTTGTGCTCACAGTTAACACCTAGCGAAGGATTTATAGCCGCTAATGGCGCACGTAAAGGACAGATTTCCAAGTCCATAAAAACAGCCGACACGGGTTATCTGACACGTAAGATGGAGCATGTTGCTTCTCCTCTTGTTATTACGGAGGTGGACTGTGGTACTCATGATGGTATCACGATAAGCAAATCTGTTATAGCTTCTTTCTTGTTTAAGGAGAATATGAACTCGCAGGAACGTGCCGCACTCAACAAAGAGGCGAGTGATATCTTTGTAAGATTTGTCTCAGGCAGGTATCGTGCTGACACGGGTTTGAAAATAACTAAGCAAGAGGCACGTGCGATTGCTGATAAATCATACGATGCTAAAGTAAAAATCAGGTCACCACTTAAGTGTAAAAATCCTTGTTGCCAGAAGTGTTACGGTAACGATACATCTACCGGGCGTTCAGCCGCTGTGGGTTTAGCTATTGGCATGATTGCCGCCCAGTCAATGGGCGAGCCCTCTACACAGCTTACTATGAAAGAGTTCCAGAAGGGCGGTACTGCGGGGTCTTCCGCATCACCGTTCGACAGACTTGAAGCTTTATTATCGCAAAGCGATATTAAGAAGGCCGCTAAAGAGGGCACATACGGGACATACGACCCGATAGCGTGGGCACCTGGGACCCTGAAGAAACAAGACTACCCCGGAACTAATATTCTTTTGGAGATTGTTCCTCCGGATGATATGTCGGATGAAGAACGGTCGAAGTACACTTATAACATTAAGCGTATTGTACCTGAGAGTGTTGCTTATAAAGTAGAGCAGAAAGTAAGTTTCGGCGAACCGTTAAGGGTAACTCGTGGAGATTGTTACGTACAGGAAGTGGCGCAGTTATGCGGAATTGAGGCCGCTCAGATGACACTTCTCTACTCACTTTATTTTCTATTCAGAAGTCAGGTGGACTTAGTGCCTGTGCACATTGAAACAATGGTAGCTTCTATGACAGGGTATGCGTCAGTCACAACTAACCTGAAAGATTTAAAAGTGGGCAAGTATTATACCCCACATCAGTTACACACTTTAGGGTTAGATTATTCGCGCACTAGATTCGTGGGAGCAGTACGCGGAGTAGCAACCGTAGTTAATACAAACGCTAACTTCATGGAATCCTTAATAATGGAGGACCAGAGACGCGTGCTATCGGAGGCTGTCTTGAACGGTTTAATAGACTTGGAGGATAATCCGCTTGTACAGATTGCTTTAGGTCAAAGGGCTAAGCTTGGTACTGGGATGAATGAGAACTTTTTGGAGGATAGATAATGTCTTATGAAATTGGTGACGTTATTCTTTGTGGCGTTATCATTGGAGTTGTTACCAAACCGGGTCGGCAGATTACTTGTGCCGGCTCGGATGGAGAGGAGCATATTTTCAATGAGAAGAAATGTACTTTAGTTTGCTCCTATAAGGATACGCTCAAAGCGTTCGAGAAAGGAATAAGAACATGTTGTTAGGAAGTATTGCAGTAGCTAATGACTTGTTGGGCGTTGTTGTAGACAGTACGCCTACCACGGTAACTTTGCGTGATAAAGACGGAGAGAATCACGAAGTTGTAAGAAAGGCATGTGTAGAGGTTTGTAATAGTCATGCTTATGCAGCACTTTGGTATAAGAAATTGGACAGTAAGCGAAAGAGGTAGGTGCTATGAAAAGAGTTAATATTCTCGGTAAAACCTATGAGTTACTACCAGATACGCGTCGTAAGTACGACGGCTATTACTACGACGGCGAGGTACTGGACCATGCTCCGGTGAACAGCAAAATCGTAGGGTATGTGGTAGAAGAAAAACAGAAGATAGCAATATGTAAACGAGTACGGAAAGAACTGTACCCTGTGCTGTATGCTGTGGTAGGGTTAGCCGGAATAGTGACTCTAAGTCTATGTGTTGCAGTTATTCTCTTTGATGTTGAAGTATCGCATTGGACGATAGAACAAAATGGCGACGACGTGGTTGGTGTACTTGACGACGGTGTTACTAGAACTTCCCGTACATTTGCTTATAGTGAATATGTTACGTACGATGGGGAGAATGTTTTATTGTTCTTAGACAGCAAGAATAAAGATGCCGAGATAGCCGTTACAGCAGGTGGAATTACATCGACGTATTTACCTGTAACAGAAGCTTTCTCTGTACCTATACAATTATCGATAAACGAGCAGGAAATAACGCAGGGTGTTCTACATCTAAAAGTAGGTGAAGAGGTTACCGATTATCCGTTGGTGATAGAATACTTGGCGAGTAATACACCTACTCTAAGTGTTGGCAATATTAGTGATAATATAGAAGCTAATCGTCAATACGAAGAGGGAGTGCCTGGGCAGTCTATGTTGCCAGAGGAAACAAAAGATAAAAATGACTATAAGACTTACGAAGATAGTAATAGCAACTTTGAGTCATTCAATAAGATAACGTATAAAAATCCTGATGAACCCTTGGAGGGTGAAAGCGAGGACGAAAGTAATGAGTGATTACGAGAGATTTATCATAGCACGGTGGATGTACTCTATCGGTGAGCAAATAATGTCGGATGCCGAGTACACTGTGTTATTTGATACTATAAAGATTACACACCCGGATAGTGTTTATTTAACACGTTCTTGGTCAAGTGACCCTTGTCCTATAGAACTGCTTAAAACTTATGGGTATGAAAGTGCGATACGTGACATTGTTTTGTCAGATAAGACGGAATCTATTCCCAGTATCAATGACTGGGTTACGTTGCGTGGTATGTACTCAGATTTAAATGAAGAGGCTATTTTATCTTTCAAACATGATGGCTGGAATATTCAAGCAGACTATTATAACGGTGAACGTGTAAATATACAGACACGTGGTCGTTTACGGGATGCGATATCCGCTAAAGTTCTGGGAGATATGATACCGTACACAATACCTGAGATGGGTAAACGTAAGATATGTATGGAAGCCACTGTACCTCATAGTGCGTTTGCAGAAATGAAAGCTGAGATAGGCTCGAGGTCACAGCGCGGGGCCGTGTCTACGTGTCTAGCACGTCCTGAGTACACATCTAAGTTATCGTTAAATGCGTTCTCTATTGTGGGAGACGAACAGATAATGAATCCATACGAGTTGTTGGAAGCGTGGGGATTTAAGACTGTGCGCTGGGTGAAGGTGCATAACTGGAACGAACTTGTATCTGCAATGCATGCTCTTGATAAAGAGCATAGTGCTTATCCGTATCCTACCGACGGTCTAGTTCTGCGTTGTTCGCTGACGAGGGCAATCAGATTATTAAGTTGGGAAGAACCCATTTACAAGTCATATGTCACCGGCTACGAGGAATCCTATGGTATGTATCGTATTGGAGTCAAAGCTCGGATATATCCGGTACACTTGCCGAATAGCACACAGCGTTTGGTGTCCTGTACGAATTACCAGAGGGTTATTGACAACAACTTAAGAATAGGCTATCCTATAGCCTTCCGTTTTTCTTCAATGGCTATTGCGGATTTAGATGAAGAATCTACGAGACTTCTACAGGAGCAGTGGTCAGGGAGAGAGGATGAGTACAGGCAGTGGGTAGATGAAAGAGAGCACATATTAAGTGAGGGTTAGACTTCATATTTTAATTCTGCTCTTCGTATTAGTATCCACCCTTACAGCTTATGGTAAACCTTTAGATGAACCCATAGCGAGTGTTGAGATTTTACGACAACCGCAACGAGTGGTTTACGATATTGGAGAAGATGTAGACCTGTATGGGTTAGAACTAAGAGTAACCTACATCAGCGGCTACACAGAGACCGTAGGATATGCCGACTTGACATATAGTGGTTATAATCCACAACAGGAAGGCTCTCAACTAATAGTTGTGCAATATGGTGAGTACTCGACTCCATTAGCTGTTACGGTAAAGAAGGGTACTTTACGTAGTATAAATGTTAAGTTAAAACAAAGTGGAACTTGGATAGAGGGTAGACGTTTATCGAAAGATGATTTCGTAGTGACTGCTACCTATGACGTCGGAAGTTCTAGGGAAGTGACTGACTATGGGTTTACTCCGGACGTAGTAGTCGATGGGAGAAATATCATAACAGTGACTTATCAAGATAAATCTTCTCAGGTGGTAATTGATGGTCGAAAGAATATGTGCCAGAATATTCGCATAGAGAATTCTGGCACAGAGGAATTTAATGTAGGTGAACCCTTTAATTGGAATGGTCTAAAAGTTATTGGACATTTCTTAGACGGTTCTGAGGTAGATGTAACATCGAAGTGCACTGTTAAAGGAGTTACAACTGGGAAGGTCGGGACATACTATGCCGAGGTCTCCTATGAAGGCAAGATTGTTACGTATCCTGTGAGAGTAGTCAAATATGTATTTGAGCGCGCAGACGTATCTAGATGGAGTACTGATAAAGAAGTTGATGTATTCTTTCTAAATCACGAGGAACCGGTTGTGGTAGATTCTGCAAACGTTAGAGTTACGGATGATAACACTGTTGGAGTGCGCACGTTTGATATAACTTGTTATGGAAATACGTATACAGTAACGTCTAATATACCGGAGGGAGAACGTAGGTATTTAGGTAGTCGAAGAATATTAGCTACTGTTCCGGTCGGAATAAAGCTTGTTCCTAACTCTGAGGGCGTACTCGGTTATGTTCCTAAAACAGAGTTAAAATCCTCAAGTGATGTAGATATCAACTTGCATGTTACATTACAAAAAGACTGCGATGCTTTAAGTGGATTACCTACTGTGATTAATCTTAAAAGAAACAATAGTGCTTACTTAGCACTTGACTTAAAATCAATACCATGGGACGCTCAAATGTACTTTAAAATTAATGCCAAATTGGAGGTACCTAATGGATAAATTCGCGGGTATAAAGCTCGCGTCCTTTGTGCTTGGAATAGTTGCTCCGGTAGTTATTGTAACAGCGGCGTGGACGCATATAACCAAAGTACCTATTCCAGTCGAAACAGAAACTGTTATCGAATATGAACCATCTATAGTCGATACGTTTGTGGTAGATTATGACCAATATGGCAGTATGTATGTGGGAGAGACTATTGTACGTTGTGAGATAGTGAATAACTCAATAAACACAACGCCTTGTGATGTTTATCTTGCGAATGAAAATGGTGTGCGAATTACGGATACAGAACACTTATTGGTTACAGGAAGAGCCAGTGTTCTTAACATTGTGTGGGACAAAATCGAGCCTGGGGAGTACCCAGTGAACTTGGTGTATGAAGTAGAGACAGAGACAGGGAAGTCGATAGTTACATGTCCATATATTATATTGTTAAACGGAGGTTATAGTAATGTTGAGAGATGATGACGTGGAGCGTATTGTAGAGATTGGTGACGAGTTTGGAGTAGCTCTCACTGAAAAAGACGCACACACCATATGGACTGCCTATACGAACAAGATGGGTAACTCGAATATCGATGTGCCTTTTGGATTCGATGAGTTAACTAATATTGTACTAACGACAGCGAAGGAGCTTGGGATGTGTGAGAGGTAGATTTTTATGCGTTATACTAATTATATGTTCATTAACTGTAAGTGCTTGTAGCAAGGAGGTTCCTACAGAAACAGAACCACCTGTACCGGAGTATTTGGATGTTACTAATATAACACTGGATACTTATGGGGACAATATTGTATTTACCGTTAATGGGTCGGAAGCTATACAATCAGTAACAGATACTCAGGTGGTTATTTTACCCGACAGGACAAAATTCGATACGGTCACGGTGGAGTACATTCAGGGTAATTCGTTGAATGATTTTCCTCAAGCGTATCACGATGGATTGAGTGATACAGGTGTGACTGAACTGGTAGATGGAAAATTCACTACGTCTAACTTGTGTTATGGATTTGTTACTACAAATAAGAGCAACTATTTGCTATTCAAAGCGTCTCTTGATAAAGCTAATTATGTATCAGCTTTAATGGAGAGGTTTGGAGAGTAGATAAATGAAGAGCGGCAGGAAGGGACAGCGTTTTATTCTGTCCCTGATTGTCTGCTGTATACTTCTGTGTAACACTGCATTCGCAGGTACGTGGGAGTATAGGGATAATAAGTGGTATTGTACGGACACTGGATGGGTACTTTGCAATAGCGGTTGGTTTTACGTTGGAAAAGATAACGTTATGTTAACCAACACTTATGTAGATGGTTATTACCTTTCTTACACAGGGAGGATGATTAATGAGAGTGTAAGTGAGCGCTCAGTTAATAGATTTATACAGGCTATACAAGTAGAAGATATACCAAAGTTTGAAGTAGATGTTAGCGGTAAGGACTTTGTTAAAGCGGCAGGTGGGAAGAATATATTCGGTCCATTTACAACGCGAACAGAGGACGGCACTACTTACGGTTGGTATGCTGATAATTTGTATGAGAAGATGCGTGCAGATGTGGATTATCTGCGGACCGCGTTAGAGCCTATTGTAATAAACTTGATAGGTAAAACGGAGCAGGATATCATAAGTTTAGCTCACGATGCTACTTGTGGTCTACTGGAATATGGAAGCGAAACAAATGCGGCGTCTAGCATTAAAATTGGAAAAGGCGCTTGTGGTACATATGCGATTGTTTTTAAGTATTTACTTAATGCCTGTGGCATTGACTGTGATTATGTTGCAGGATATGCAAACGGAGTACCACATGCTTGGAATAGAGTATACACATCTGGAGGAGCGTATCTTGTGGACGTGTGTTGGGATGATTCGTCATGTAGTCGTGATTGGTACATGAAAGTGACGCTACCTGGTCATATAGAAATTGTACAATAGGAGGTGTTGTATGCGTATACATGTTTACAGTCTCTTTGCTAGTCTCGGAGAAGGAACTAAGCAGTTACACGATGTAGTAGAGGCTGAACCCATGGAGACTGGGTGGATGTGCAAAAGTGGAACCTATACGGTCTCTTTGTACAGAAAAGATATACATTGCTCTTACATAGACTCCGGATATAAAGCAACATTAGCTGTAGAGTACGAGGATGATGAAGCTTATACTAAATTACGTAAGGCACTGTATGCGCATGTTTTACAGGATTTAGAGGAATACAATAAATGTATGCTTAAATGTCTTGATAGTTTAAAATGATAATAGGAGGTGCTTATGAAAAGACGGTTATGCTTTATGGTTTTAATTTGTACACTTTTGTTAAGTAGTACAGCTTACGCGGGACAGTGGTTTAAAGATGGAGATAAGTGGGCCTATACGGACGATTCCGGTAATCGTATAAAAGAAGGTTGGTTCCAGGACACTGACGGGCGTGTTTACAATTTTAATGGTGGTGTGACGCGCTCTGGTTTCTATAAAGAGGGCGATGCATGGTACTATTTCGACCCCGTATCTGGCGAGAGAAAGACGGGATGGGTTACGGAAAAAGATAAAAGCTATTTTATGAATGTTGTCGGTGTTATGCAAACAGGGTGGCAGTATGTGAATAACATGTGGTATTATTTGGATGGGTCTGGTGCTATGTATGCAGATAAGGTTGCAGACATAAATGGTAATCGTTACTACTTTCATGCTGATGGCCACATGGCCATGAATGAGTGGGTCAAAGACTCTACTTATTTCGCACAAGCTGATGGAAGGATAGCCACAAGTACATGGGTCGATGACGGCAAGTATGCTAATAGCTCAGGCAAAGTAACCGATAAAGAAAGTACTGAAAAGAAGGAGAAGATTGATAACAAAGTCTTTACCTTACAGGAGTACAAAGAATTTGCTGATGATTCTTACGGCAGGTACTCGGGTTCTACGGAGAATCTTATTGAGCTGATTCGCACGTACCGTGAAGAATGGAACGAGGACCATGTATATAACTATGAGGGCGACGATGATAATTATTATGAGAATAATGAATTGCCTGAATTCACATGGGATGAGCGGTTAAACAAAGCAGCTTCATTGCGTGCCGTAGAATTAGCCTCTCAGCAACGAGCATCCGGTGCACGTCCCGACGGTAGACGTATGGAGACGGTTCTTGAGGATTACGATATTAGCTACAGTAGAGTAGTTGAGAGTGTAGCTTTTGGACAGGCTGATTCCGATGCTTGCTATGAGGATTTAAAAGATAATGGCACACATACGGGTTATTGGAGACAAAAATCTTATACACGTATTGGTGCTGGATTAGCATACGACACTGACGGTAAACCTTATTGGGTAGTATTGTATGTAGAGTAATGTAGACACTTGTGAGCAAGCTATTATATTGTAGCTTGCTCACGTATATAAAGGAGGATGTATGAAGTACTATAATGCATGTATTTATGACCGGAATAACAACTTGGTCAGAAACTCAGTCATAGATGTAAAAGATGGTAGAATATCTGATATCTATGTTTGCGCTGATATTATTCCTGATGAGGGTGATTATAACTGTAATGGTTTAGTCATTGTTCCTTCGTTTATGGATAGCGCTGTTACCCTTCCGGGTAAAGATGTGTTCAAGCTGTTCGGTTTGGACCTTTCCAACTGCAATACTCTGGACGGTTACTTACAGAGAATATCCGCTACTACGGCGACAGGTGGCATCCGCGGCTACGGCCTTAACACTTTCGTGGTAGGTGAGGATGGTGCTACGCGGATTAAGAAACTTATGGATACTATGATGCCGGACAAGCCATGCTATATCTATTTTGATGACATGACGAATGTTATCGTAAACAAGTATATTCTGGAAGAAGCTAAGAAATATATCATTGTCGATAAGGATATGACGGTTGATGGTATGCTTGATACGTATCAGATATCTACACTTAAGAAGCTAACTACGTTGTTCGATTTTACACAAGATGAACTTCAGTTGGCTTTGTTATCTTTCCAGAACACTTTACTTGAAAAGGGTATAACAAGCATTCGGGTGTTGGATACGTTTGGTGGCAGAAGTACGTTAAACGCTGTGCAGGCTTTAACAGTCTCTGGTGATTGGAAGATTGAAACTGTTATGTATGTACCTTGCTACCCCTTTGACACAATGGAAGAGATATGGGAACGCTGTAATCTTTATAAGGAGATTGAGTGTGAGAACATTAATGTTATCGGCATAACCCTTACATTAGATGGTTCTATTGATTCCGGGCAGGCGGCTTTAATTCAGCCATATGATGTGGACAAGGAGTGGTACGGAGATATAATATGGAATCGTTCTAAACTTCGGAGTGTCATCCGCGAATACATGCCTAAAGGTTGGGACATTAACATAAACGCCTACGGGGATAGAGCTGTATCATTTGCTACGGATTCACTGTGTGGCAGTAAGTCGTACTGGGGAACTGGAAAGAAAATTATTACACATGCATACCTTATGAATGATGTGGATATTCAGATGTGCAGAGAGAACGATATCATCCTTTGCATTGAACCGAATGCTGTACCGTATCATAACACTTTCTATGAAGGCGACAGTGTTATGATAGGTGACCGTACATACTTGCAGTATCCTGTGGGTCGTTTGATGTATGCCGGTGTTAAGGTTATCGCGGGTAGCAACCTGCCTGTACAGCCAGAAATTTCACCTATCGACGGTATATACAAAGCGTGTCATAGAGGTGGTGCGGATGATGTTACTCCGTATCAGATGATGTTATCTTACGGTTTACATGCGTATATGTTGTTTGACATTGCGGACGATTATGGCGCCTTAGCTGTTGGTAAGAAAGCTACCTTCTTGCTTGTAGATAAGGATATCGTCAATATGCGTGAGGATTTAATCGCAAACTGTCAATGTGTGGCTACAATCGCAGATGGTGATATGCTGTGGGTTGATGAAAAAAGAATGACGAACTGGGAGCACAAATAAGGCTGCTATAATAGAGGGAGTGTCTCACTCCCTCTAACTGAGGTGAAAAGTATGGAGCTATATAATCATAACAAAATAACTTACGAAAGAGCCTTGGTTAATTTACGTGAACATGGTGAATGTGCCGTTATACAAGCAACAGGTACTGGTAAGACATTTATAACGATGGCACTCTTAGACAGTATTTTTAAAGGCATGTCTATTTTATACGTAGTGCCAACACTGTCTATAGCTCAGTCTATAGAGTTAAATAGTGACTGGAGTTACAGTAATGTTACATTCGAGACTTATGCTAATTTGGCAAATGTTATGGCTAATTACGATGTAGCTGTTTTCGATGAACTACATCGTAGTGGCGCTAGAACATGGCTACCACAGGTAACACGTATAAAGAGAGGTGTGAAATACTCTTTGGGTTTATCCGCTACCCCTTGGAGGTTCTTAGATAACAAGCGAAATATGGCGGAAGAGTTGTTTGGTAGTTGTGTAGTCTATGGACCTGATATTGAGGAGGCTATTAATAGCGGAATACTTATAGGTTTTGACTATATAGCAATTTTATCAGAAGTAACCGAGTATGTGGATTTGATTGAGAACTATAATCCGTCTCTCGAAATCCGTGCACGGTTATCTGGTTTGAATCTAAGTGAATATAATTTAGCACAACGCATACAATCTAACATTGACGAACAAACACGTAAATGGGTAGTGTTCTACCCGGACACTGATTCGTTAGAACAGGGCGACACGGACATTAAGAATTGGCTAGGAGATGTTCCTATATACCAGCTAACATCAAGACAGACACAAAAGGTTAATAAGGAGAATCTATCTGCTTATAACACGACATGTGGGACTTGTGTCGTCAAAGCTGTGGATATGCTAAACGAAGGTGTGCATTTAGACGGAGTTACCGGTATAATATTTGCACGCAAGACCGTCAGCGGTAATGTTTTTCTGCAACAGTTAGGCAGAGCGTTAAGTGCTAGCAATAAGACAGTACGTCCTAAAATAATTGACTTAGTTGAGAACTACAACAATATCAAAGTTCTTAAAGCAGGTATACCACACAGCCGTACAGTAGGTCAGGGTTTTGGTAAGAAGGAAGAAAATGTTCTTAATATAACGCAGGTTCTTATTAGTTACGACGATGTATTCTTGGAATTGGAAGATATTTTGGCTAAGGTTACTGACAAGTGGACCGATTGGGAAGATATTGTTCTTAGGGAGTATTATTTGACTGAGGGATTAGAAGTTTATCGGCGTCTCAGAGACAAGACTAAAAGTGATTGCTCAAAGCGTGCTAAGCTTCTAGGACTTACACGTAATGCTACCTGGACAAAAGAAGAGGATGATATTGTTAAGAAATATTATGTTCACGAAAAGAATACGATATGGAAACGATTACCGGGACGTACACAATCCGCCATAGACAGCCGAGCATATAAGTTAGGCGTTATTGCTAAGTGGACTGCTGATGAAGATTTGTTGCTTATGAAAGAATGGTCGAAGGAAGGATTATCTTTATTGCAAAAGTTACCGCGTCATGACTTGACAGATATTTATGAAAGAGCCGGTAAACTTGGGTTGCGCTAGGATGGTCCTTGTGTAAAAAGAACTATGTGTTTCACATATTTAAGTAGCAGGGAGACTAAATTTCCCTTTGTGACTTATGGACGAAAGGAGACTGTTTATGGTTGATATTGTTAATGTTGTAAGGCATAAATATCCGGACGTGGTAAGCATTCAAGTTAAGAAAGATTATGTAGAGGTTGTTGTGCCGGAGATTACGGATGCTGTTGAGGATTTGTTATTCTCTGTTATAGGCGCTACGTGTCGTATACATCGAGAGGGTGTTAAAGAAAAGATGGAGGTCGTGTGAGATGGTAGATAAGGAATTGGCGAAAGCTTTATTGAAAGCTGTACCGGGGGCAGAGAAAGTTGTGCGTACCGATGGCTGTATCTTTGTATTCTGCAAGAAGTCGGATGTGAATATTAACCCCTACCTGCGCGGTGTTGATATTGGAGATTATTCGGTTTGCGCTATCAAGGCTCGAACGAGTTTTGCAGATGAGGTACTGGCACGTGGCGAGGTCGTAGAATAGCTTATGGCGGTTACTGTAAATGATTTACGTGAGCAGGTTATACGGCTAGAAGCTGTATGTGAGGAGTACGTCAGAGACAAGGATGATTTTTATGAGACACACAGGGACGCGTACCAGAGGATATGCGGCACCATCGTATGTGATTTTGTAACAAGTCTTTTGAGTACTTACAGTTACTTAAATGGATTAGGTAATATGGATTCACCTAACATTTCTATAAGAGACGCTTATAGAGAAATTAGGAAAACATTGGACTCACAATCTGTTATATGGCGGAAGTGTCATCAGATGGTTCCAAATACTACATCAGAAGATGTTTTTGATTTATTGAATAACTTGAATATATTACGTGACCTGCGCAACATTCCAGTGCACGAAGCACAGTGGGGGTGGTATCTTGAGAAGATTGTCTCAGGATGTGCTGGAGACTCTCGTCTATCTTACGGCATTAATATGTTCATGCATTGATTCAGACTTGGATTATGCAAGGTATTTTGACATTGCTCTTAATGTTTATGAGGCGATGAGCGTACTTGTATACGATGAGTAAAAGGAGGATAGCTGTGTCAAAGAATGAGCTTAGTAAGTTGATATTGCGTACAAAGTATGGGAGATTCCCCACTTCGCTGGAGTACAAGTTAGCCCAGCAGAGAGTGTTTGGAACTTCTAAAGAACTGGAAGAGTTTCTTGATAGAGAGGAACAGATTCGTAAAGTTGCGGACAGTTTACCTGATAGTTGGCGTGTAGCAGACCCTGAGGTTCGAAGGGAACATGCTATTGAATATTTGAGAAAAGTAAATCCGGGGGTGTTAGGCGATGGCAATTTACGGGATTGATTTAGGTACTACCAACAGTTTGTTGGGTTACAAGGATAAACTGTTAACTGGTTTAGTACCTTCTGTTGTAAACTTAAAACGCAAGACAGCAGGTGCAGAGAATAAGAACGACCCGGAGAGTGTGCGTTCTTTCAAAGTGGATATTTCAATGGGCATTGAGGGCACCCTATCTGTTAAAGCGTCTAGTGAGGTTCTGCGTGAACTTAAACGCGAAGCCGGTTTAAAGGGCAGGATTAAAGCTGTGATTACAGTGCCGGCTGATTTTGACGACAGCCAGCGTAAAGCCACGATGAAGGCCGCAGAGCTGGCAGATATCGAAGTAGTTTCTTTAGTTAATGAACCGACCGCCGCGGCTTTATACATTACGCAAGGAAAGAAAGAAGTCGCTGTAGTATTTGATTTGGGTGGTGGCACATTTGATGTTTCTGTTATCGACAGTCGGTTTGGCAACTACGATGTTCAGCACTCTGCTGGTGACCCTAGATGTGGTGGGGATAATCTGGACACTTTAATTATGCGTAATTTGTGTAAGAGTGGAGGCGTTCAGCTGTTTCGTTTAGATAAGACTCAGCAGTTACAGTTACGCCTGTTATCCACTGAGACAAAAATCAGCATGCAGAAACAGCGTAAAGACTTGGACGTGGATTTACGCCCATTTGGTGGAAGCGTTGTAAGATTCAAACAGTCCACTTACGTCAGTCTTATGAAGATGGCATTCATGAAGTGTATTACATTACTTCATAGAGTTATTGATAGTTCGCTTGAAGTAGGGGCTAAGTATGACATGGTACTCGTGGGTGGCTCTACTCGGTGCCCATATCTTCGGGAGTGGATTGCACAGGAGATTGGGCAGGAACCTGTTGAACTTTCGTATGACCCCGACAAGTCTGTTGCTTATGGAGCGGCACTTTACGCCGACATGTATGAACGTGGCGAAATTGATTACATGGTTTCAGATGTAACCAAAGGCTTGTCTATTGGGTTGAGTGATGGGACTGCTAAAGTTATCATTCCACCAAACAGCAAGGTTCCTATTGAAGAGGAGACTATGTTGCACAATCCGGTAGAAGCAAATCGGCTTACTCTGGATTTGTATCAGGGCGATAGTGGACTATCTGCCAACAATTCCTATATCGGCACATTAACTTACGACTATGGTGAAATGAAAGCTCCATATACCGGCGTAGTTATGGTTACCGTAAGTGTGGCAACATCTGGAGTGGTTTCTTTGTCCTGTAAGGAATTGGGCAAACCGGCTGTAACAAAAGAGTTGGTGGTAACGTGATTGTTGGTGTGAAGGATATAGAGCAATCCGAGGTGCGTATACATTGTACTGATGTAGAATCGCTTAAGCACTATTGTGAAATGTTAGTACCGAGAGTTATTAGGCACAACAAGGCAATAGTGGCTAATCAGCAGTATTATGTCGCAATGATTGTTCGTGATATACAATCCATACCCTATACTCGCCGTAGGGAGTTGTATGAGGGATTGTTGTCAGACGTGAGCATAACAGGCGTTGCAAACACACTCTATGATTTTGCTGATGTGATTGCAGAGATAGACATAAATAAATTATCAGAATATATAGTGAGAGGAGATGATTAAGATGATTACACGCTTAGAAGATAGGCTCTCAATCAAGGGTAATGTTCTTACCTTGAATACGGATAATGACGAGAAAATCACTGTCACGTTGGACGAGACCGCTATCAATAAGTTGCGTTGGTTAGTGGAGTCAAGTAATGAAATGACTTTTGCCGCTAAAACAGTGGAATGGGACTTGTTCTTTGGACCGTATATTAAAGGTGCGAGCACGGGTTATATTTTCCAGGCAATTAATTTGTATACACGCGACTGTTATAATTTAACAATTCCTTTTACGGAAGCTGTTGGTGTGAATGATATCAAGAGTTGTTTAATAACTCTTATCGGATAAGGAGGCGCTATATGAAGCGTAGAAAAAGAAAATACACTAAGACTGTAAAAAGCTTGGTGACGCCAGATATGTGGATTATGGTTCAGGAACTGAAAGTAATCACAGGGAAGTCTAAAGGCGCGATTATTCGCGAAGCTTTAAGTGACTATGAGAAGAAAGTTCGTGGAGAGTAGCGCAATGCGTAAACTAATATTGTTTGTTTGTTTAGCTTTATGGTTAGCCGTCGCCTATGTCCTATCTAACGGATATGTAGGGTTTTTATACGTGTACGCTCCTGCGATACTTTTAAGTACTTTCATGTTAGGAGCGTATGTAGTGGTGAGACCTGCAAATCTGCTAAAAATTAATGGCAATGAGCTATACTATGCGTGTCTCTTAACCGTAAGTGTGCTTAGTTTATCGGTGATAATAATGGTAGCCGCTATGGTAGGTGTATATGCTACAACAGATTATGCACACAGTTTGTGGTCAGATAGGCCTATGTATGTAGCGGGTATTATTGCAGGGCTTCTACTAATAAGTAGCTACAGACATGTTGTCAGATTTGTTATGGTGAGTTTTAATTCTGACAAGGAGTAATGTAATGTTACGAACAGAACTAGAAATGTTGACAGGTAAACTTATCCGTGGAGATTTGACGCCTGTCGTGTACGATTTAATAAAGGACAGTGCGTTCAAGGCTGACCTATTGGAGTACAGCTCTACGGTTAGGGAGGAAACGGAAGATGTTATTGAGACGAGGCTTTCCAGACATGCCGACAACAACGGTAGTTTTGGAATTGATTTCAAGGACTGGCTCGCCAACGAAGTACAGCCTATCTCCGTATCAGGGTATGAGAAAGATAATCGGAGAAAAGCGATACGGCGCTCTGGCACAGAGCGAAAAGGTTGAAGAATTAGTTGCCTGGAAAGATGATTTCACATTCAGTCACGACGATTTTAAGTACACGGTATATGACCAAGATGTAGACCTACGCGATATGGGTATCATCGAGGATGATGATTTTAACAGTAAGTATCCGGAAGCAATAGACCCCGAGGAGGTTGGGGTATATCATATTACTGATGCTTTCGGTCCAGAGTATGTGCGTAGGTTTGAAGATAGTATACCGGCTGAGAACATGTCAACCTTTATTAGACATGTGCTTAGTAATGTAATGAACAATAACGATGGTTGGAAAGCATGGAAAGAAAAGCACCAAGTCGGAGTTATGGTACACTTTAACGATGATGACGAGGAATTCAATGAGTGTGAAATGCAAACGGAAGGTGATTCCGGAGAAATAAGTGACAGTGCAGTGATACAGGCAAAGCATGATTTAGCATATTGCCTGTATCGCATGAACAGGTTAAGTAGGCGTTGTGGTGTTAATATTTTATCACTCGTATACGCCTACAGGAAGATAGCTAATCAGCTGAAATCACGAATACCTGATAAACCTGCGGCGCTTATCAACAACGGCGGACCGGTGTACTACGCCAACAAGGATGGTGACTGTACCACACCTATAACTAATCCAGCGGATAGGGCGTTAACATCGGCCCGTAATATACTTATCAAAGATGGTGGCGGTGTATGGGTGGAATTTGCTGAGGACTTTAAGAAGCTTCAGCATTGTCTTACAGTCTTATCTGTGGATGTGCGCAACGACGACCCGCGTAAGTATACTTTCAAGTTTATTAAAAGTATTAGCGATAAAATCTTAGTGGATAACTACACATATGTTACCCGCAAGAATGGTGGGTACAATAAAGAAATACTTAAGTCGCTCAAAAAGGTATCTCTTGACTTGGTGCAGAATACAAGTGTGGAGCAGAAATTTGACCCGTTGGCCACGGCAGTTAACTTAATTGTAGACTCGGCTGATACGCCTTCAGAAGTATATCGAGCATTTAATCGCACAGCTCCGAGTAGCAATCCGTCGCTAGCGCTATCTATGATACCGTTAATGCGGAAACAGGAATTCATGCCTATCATTTCAGCACCTATAGGTGATGGCGACCTCAGCGGTGATGGCTTCCTTTTAGATATTACAGGAGAGTATTTCTGCTTTAAAGGGAACATATTCATACCGCATACATGGGGACTTTGTACCACAGGGCGTGTTTATATTCATAATAGCGGATATGCTGTCTTTGAACCCTTGACTGACGTTGTGCTTCTAGCAAGCGTTAGCAGTATCCAGTATGCTTTGGAATTGGAGGATTGGGAAGGTCTACAGTTTACTACGATAGGACCGGGAGCGTCACGGTTGCGCTAGGAGGTATTATGTGCGATAGATTTATTTGTCCTAGATGTGGTGGGTGGATGGAATGTACTGATATGCATTTAGGAACGTACGCATGCGATACATGTGATGCGGAGTATAATATACTGTCTGACACTTGGGCACAAACTGAGGTGGAAGATGAAAGAAGTATTTCTGACTGATTTAACAGCTGAAGATTTAATACGGTTAATTGATGAAGGGGAGAGATTTTATGTCCGAACAAATAAAAGCAATATATTACCCGAACCTCACCCTACAGCTGAGCGTGACGCGTTTTGGTTCGAAGAAGCTCCTAGAGCCAGCAAACCCCTACGTGAAACCCTTAACAAACAAAAAGATTCTGGTACGAATTGACATGCTGGAATGTTTGCGAGATGTATGGGGGACGAGTATATTAGTTGGACGTGATAATATCTATAAGTTAGTGTCTGGAGATACGGATGATGAAACATACAGAAGTTTGCTTTGTTCGTATTATCGCACGCACGCCGCGTTCGCAAACTATATCGATTATATCTCGATGTTCGGGAGACAAGACGTTCCCTTTATCAAACGGTTTGTTGACGAGACAAGGAGGTTGTTACGCGAGTATGGTGCTTTAGTAGACGCAACAGTGTCTACTTATGCTGGCACAAAGTTTCTGTTAGAAACAGAAGAATATCGCTGGTACGCAGTTACACCAGTCTGTGATTTGTCTGCATTGAAAGGAGTAACATACGTTAAATGATATGGCAAGGGATTTTCATAGATACTAAAGGTGTTATACACCAGTTCTATGAGGCAGAAGAGCATGCGTATTATCGGCTTGATATTTGCGCTAAAGGTACGCCCTTTATAGTAGACCCGGGAGGCGTCGAGTATTCTTTGTTCAAGAAGAAAGCCACGTTTACCTACGGGGACGAGGCTGTGCACAAAGAGTATCAAGATTTGCGAGACGCCATCTATAATACACAAGGCGAGGAGTTCAAGGAAACTCGTTGGTCGGAAGGTAAGTTTTATTGCATTACTACAAAAGTGAACAAGGCTAAGAATTTCAACTCACGCACGACTGTATGTAATGGAGCGCCTGTGGAGTTCGAGGCCCATATAGGCGAGCAGTTTTTACAATACGCGAAAGCACCTCAGCCTGTGTTGAAATTGGACCCGCTCAATATAAGCGATTATAAAGAGAAGGCTATTGACGTGAGTACCGAAGACCACGCCACCTATACAACCCCATACTATCCGTATGAAACATTGGTACGGAGATACGACTTGAAACATATTGAGTCTAAGGATTTCGTAGTAGCGACTGACCCAATTATAGCCGAACGTAGACTAAAAGAATGGTACGAGTCTGATGCTAAGTTTAAGGGATTCGATACGGAGACCACCGGTTTGGATATCTGGATGTATGGAGAGGATAGACTGACAGGTATCATCCTTTCTATCGGTAAGGAGTCATCTACTTATTTTCCGTTTGGGATGAAGAAGATGCCTAACTTGTCTAAGGCTTTTATGGACAAGCTTATGTCTTACTGTAAAGAGCAAGAGAATCGGTTGGTTGCGCATAACAAAAAGTTCGACCGTCAAGTTATGATGATGGAAGGCTATGATTTACGGATTAAGTGGGATACGATGATTATTTCATTTATGTTGAATCCTATAACGGTTAAGGGTGCTCACGCGTTGAAAGAGTTGATGTTGAAGCTCAATGGAAAGAAATTCTTAGAGCTGTCAGAAATATTTATTTCCGCCAAGAATATTGACTTCAGTGTTCTGCCGGAAGATATCACACGTCTCTATGCTTGTGCCGACTCGACGAACGCAGTAGAGTTGCTTGAGTATCTCATACCTCAAGTGCCTGCAGATATGTGGCCTATCATTCTGATAGAAATGCAACTCGCCGACCTTAAGGCTGACCAAGAGTATTATGGTATACGCGTAGATGTGCAGAAGTATAAAGACAATTTTGAGAACTGTGAGTACGTGCTCGATATGCTTTTGTCTGCATTTCGTAAGATGACTCACGAGGACGGCAACATCAACTCAGCTGATGTACTGTCAACTTTGATGTACGACAAGATGGGTTGTAAGGTATTAATGAGGACTAAGACTGGTAAGCGTTCTACATCAGGTAAAGCCATTGACAAGCTGGCAAGTAAACGTGCAACTAAACCTCATAATATAACTGAGAACATTGTAGACCTTCGTGGTAAGGTCGTAATAAAAGCTGAGACATTGGCTAATTCACAGTATCCTGCTTTGGTTATTTTGTCTAAGTATAGAGAGTACGTAAAGCGTAAGACAGCTTTCTATGCGCGTTTTGAACGCACTATGAAAACGGGAAGAGTTCACTTCTGGATAAATCAGAACGGTGCTTCGTCTGGGCGTCAGTCATCCCCAATGCACCAGTTACCTCCGGAATTAAAAGATGTTATTATTTCAGATTCGGATTTGAAAGATTTATGGGGTCCTGACTATTCGCAGGTAGAGCTTCGTATGATAGCGTTTTTAGCCGGTGAGACAGAACTCATAGAAATGATGAAAGACCCGTCGAATGATGTACACCGGTTGTGTGCTTCACTGATTACCAATAAAGAACAGTGGGAGATAACGAAGGCTGAGCGTAACATTAAGAAGCGTGTTAATTTCGGTGTCGTTTATCTTATTTCTGGATTTGGTCTTGCAGGTCAGTTATACGGGCCAGGGTATTCAGACGAGCAAAGAGAGTTCTGTCAAGAACAGCTCGACGCCTTCTATAACCGATTTAAGCGTATCGATTTATATCTTAAGAAGAACGCTACACGTGTGCGTGAAAAAGGGTACATGCGTACCAAGTTTAATCGAATCAAGTATTTTAATGAGATATTTGACCCGGATATTACAAACAAGAAACGTGCCTCACTTATACGACAGGCGAATAATATGCCAGTGCAGGGTACAGCCGCTGACCTTATGAAGATAGCGGAAGTAAACATGTACGAGTGGATACGTGAACATGGTTGGAATGAGCTTGATAAAGATGGCTTACCGCTTGTCCGCGTTATGTTATCAATCCATGATGAGGTGCTGATATCAGCCAGTCGCGATATCGCGATAGAAGAGATTATGGATATGATTACAACATGTATGCAGATAGAGATAGAGGGCGCTCCACCATTCTTTGTTCAACCTGCGAAAATGTCTAACTGGGGTGGTCATTCAGATGATGCTATAGCTGTACCAATACCGTACCGCGACCAGTTAGTGGCGGATTATCGCAGAACAGGAAAGTCTGTGTTTAAGCGTACGTTCTATTCTGTTGACATGGATGTTGAGAAACGTAGTGAACTGAATAATGATATGCGTCCGTTGAAAGAGAAGATTAAGAGTTACATGCCATCTGTTACATTTACGAAGCTTTATGGTGATTACAGCGATGAACTGACAGAGGAAGGTAGGGTAGCCGCTTTAGAAGCTTATATCTCCTCCGGGGCTAAGACTTACACAGACGATAACTACATGGAACTGTTAAATGCCTACAGGGATAAAGAGCTTTATGAGTATATGCATGGTTTAATTGAGCAATACGGTAACGACCCTGATGTTGTGGCCGACCATGTAAGGCATCCGTCTCTGACGCATGAGTTGATTGACCGTTTCAAAGATGGTTTTAAGAACCTCGACCTTGACCATGTAGAGCAGATACATTTTGCTACGAAAGAGTATATGAAGAAAGGTGGAGTTGGTTCCGTAGTAACTCGAGCTGAGAAGGAGGAAACAAAAGTTATGGACAAAGATTTGTTCTTTAACCAGAGTGAGAATCTTTATCAGTTTGACAAGGACGGAAATGTTATTTACGAGGAAGAACCTGACGAAGACGACGGTTACGATATCAGCGATAGCGACACCGATTATATTCTCTACAAAACGGCGGGTATTGTGTATAAGGCGTGGCGCATGGTTAATACAATTGTGCTCGATGTTGATAACTTATCTTTTGACCAAATGGACCAAGTTATTGCCAAAGTTTGGCAATCTAGAAAGGATGATGGATTTTATAAGGTATATTTACTTGTAAACGGCAAGATGGTAGATACAAAATTTAGGGTGGAAGAGTTAGACCTGAATGAGGTGTCTGCTTTTATTACGAAACTGGAGAAAATGCCTGCGTGAGAAAGTATATAATAGTATCATTTCTTACTGCTACTTTTCTTCTCATATTTGGAGCAATGATATTTGGAGCGTTAGCAGTTACTGGGAACCTTGACAGAAACCCTTATGCGCGTACCGTAACTGTAGATGTTATGGGCGATACAGCACAACCGGCGATTGGTGAAGTGTACGTGTTTCGCGTGGATTCTCAGTACTCTGTTAAGCTTCAAAAATCTAAATGTCTGAATATGACTGATGTTAAAGTAGGGGATAATTTCACAGCTGTAATAGTACAGGATAAAGATGAAGTATTACAGTGCGTGGTTAAAGTAGAATAATTTTAAAGTAGCTCTCTGACACAGTAACGGGAAGTATCTCGAATTAAAGGATAGAGAGGAGAATGCTTATGGTAATTTATACAAGTAATTATTGGAAGTATACGGGGACAAGAGGTGTGCAAATCTCGAACAGTAGCCCTGTAGGGTCTAAGGTTTATCGGTCATTGCCTTTGTTATATCCGTCATGGCCGGCAGTTAAGGCGTGGAATAACGTAAAGAAACTTCCTAAGACAGACGCTAGAAGGTGTGCTGTTTGGAAGAAGTTTACAGAGGAGTATTGGACTAAGCTACAGCGCTTAGGTCCCGATACGGTGCTGAGTGTATTAAGCGATGGTGATGTTTTATTATGCTGGTGTAATAAGTATCCGGAATGTCATCGTAGTATTTTAGCAGAATTCTTAAGACGTAACGGTGTTGTTGTGGAAGAGCTAACACAATCCAGAACACCGGAGGAAATGCGAATGCAATGCGTCAGTTAGGAGGCTCTCTATGGTACCTCGCTGTGGGTATTATTTACGAGAAGATAAAGTTGTACGCAAAGTTGTGTACATTGATTGGTCGTTAGGCTTTGACCGTGATGCTAAGAATGTTTATGTGACAGAGTTACATCAGGAATTATCCAGGGTGTTGCCACATAAGTACATTGAGGAGGTAACCACGGCAAGCCTAACGGAGTATGGAAAAGCGTTAAGTCCAATTAACATAACATTTAGTGGCGGTGAAAGTCTTGAGGACGTATGGAAAGAAATTAGCCACAAGGATGATTTCATCTTCTACGACAAGTTTCGATGGCCACAGAGTGTACGGCGTTTAGCTTTTGTACATTACTATTGTAGGTATGCACAAAACGTATTACCGTTAATACGTTTAATTGATGTGTTTACGGATGTGTTTTATAATCCGACGAAAGACGGTGGAACACAGGCTGAACCCTGTGCGATACTTAAACTACTAGACCAGCAGAATAACTTAGCTATCATAGATAATCTGCATGAATTCGTGCAGTGGTATGAAAAATATGTCATAATTTGATGGAGGTTGTTTGCGATGTTTTGTTACAGAGTAGTTGATGATTGTGTTGTGAGGAGGGAATTTAAAAAGAAATTCACAACAGATGAAGAGCTGTCAAGATTTATAGTTTGTAATATGGGAACAAAGAAAGTGGCGGGTCTTGCAGAATTCCCTATAAGTAACACAAATGATTTGTTCGATGCGTGTAAAGAGGCAACAGTGTACGCGGAAGATTTATCCGATATTGTTTGGTACGAATCTATTGACCAGGAGAATGTCTTAGCACTGGCTTTGATACACGTTATTGATACAACCCGTAACTGGGCTTTACTGCAGGATAAGGGTGCGTTTGAAGAATGGTTAAAAACAAAAGTGAGGTGATGTGTAGTGCCAGTTTACGGACAGGGTGATTTTTATGAGGAAGAGGAGATAGAGGAAGAAGATACCGCCGAAGAAACTCCGAAGCCTAAATCACAATCTCGTAAACCTACTAGGCAGGAAATTCCAGAAGAGGAAGAAGATACGGAAGAACCGGAGCCTAAGAAAAAAGCTAAGCCTAACATACAGTTGAATCCGAAAGTGATAGCTTGTGTGGTAGGGCTTGTAGTGGTATTAATTATTGTATTATTCATCGTAGTTGGTATATCTAGCAGTCAGAAGAAGAAGGCGGAAGCGAAAGCGGAGCAGGAAGTTTTGGCGCAGATACAGGCTATGGAGGATTACTATAATGAACACCCGGAAGAGAGACCAACCCCGGCAGACCCGAGTGTAACCGAAGCCCCTGAGGTTCAGGAAGTTACACCGAGTGCGGGAGTTTTGGTAAGTTACAAACTGGACGATATCAAAGTGTTACGTAAGTGGGGATATACTGCTAACGAGTTGGAAGTCGCTTCCAGAGATGGTATTAGCGCTAAAGCCTTAGTTGAGCAAGCTAAGAAAGATAGAGAAGCCGCTCAACGGGAAGCGCTTAAGGTAGTAAGTGATACTGCTTCACCTGAGTATCAGAATCTTTTGAATATGACGTGGTTAGGAGGAGAGCCGCTTGACCTTACAGGAGTTGACCCGAATATAGTCTACAATACTGAGACATGGACCGAGAACGTTGACTATGAGAAATGTGGGGCACAAGGTACTCAGCTGTTTATCAAATTGTATCTTGATGATGGTACAGCGGCTTTTATGGCTGTAACACCTGGACGCTATGTAGAGTTAGCTGACAGTGGAAATATTGTAGTAAATCTTGAAGCACTTACATCCGAGACTTTGCGTGTAATAACTAAGGTAACGGAGGTACCTGTGAATTGAAAGGTCTGCTACGTGTGATAATTATTATATTAGCAATTATTTCAGTGATTGCTTTTATTGCTATAACAAAACATCCTTATGTGGATAATGGGCGTTCTGATGTTAATGCAATACTGTTCCAGTAGGATGTTAGGAGGTATTTGATGAAAATCACGTACGACAATGAAGATATACCCGCATGGCTCAAGCCGCACATGAGGATGTTCTGCGAATGTGGAGCGGTGATGGCGGATGATGGGCCTGTTGGTTATGATGGTGTAATGAAGTTAACGCAGCGATGGTGTATGAACGAGCGCTGTCCCTATCACATGGCAGAGAAAGTCGAGGCGTTGGCGAAGTATTTTAAGATTGAAGGTGTTGGTAGTAAAACAGCTCTGGACATGATAAAGAGCTATAAGTTCAAGAACCATCTGCAAGCATTACCGATATGGTTTCAGACTGCTCCTGAAGTACACCTCTACGAAGTAGGGAAGTTAGCTTTTATTTACGGAGTAGATGCAGAATGGAAAGAGTGGTTAGCTGGCTATACCTCTTTCACCGAATACTTTTCTACGTGTCCAGACGTATCACCGGTTGCTTGGCAACACAAAGAGTATCTGTTTGAGTGCGAGAGTTATTTTCGTGTCAAACCGGAACGTCTTAGTCAGCAGGTTTTGCGTATCATGTTGACTGGCTCTATTCACGGGTACAACAGCCGCTCGGAATTCTTGCAGACAATTAACGAAGAGTACGGTAAATATTTTCGTATAGAAGATAACAAGAAAACCGTGAGAGACACCTATTGTCTGGTCAAAGAGCCGAATACCGTTGACCACGAGAAAACGGTAATAGCCATCAACAATAATATTCCTATAATGACTTCAGCAAAGTTTGTACAGTTGTTACAAATGATGAAGGAGGAATTAATGAAGGAGGAAGCTTAGCTTATGTTAATCAGAGAATTTATTGAGGAGTATTGTGCCGACATTAAAGCGGTTTACATGGAACGCCCTCGCATCCTTGACGACTTCGACCTGCCATACGACGACGAGATTGAAGATGATTCCGGACAGCTCATGAAAGTAATTTACTGTGGAGAAAAGGCCATCCCTATTATGGATATTCTTACCAGTACACGAGAAGATTTCGCAAGGCTGTATCCTAGTTTTGAGTGCCGGGAGTTGTATGACCGGTACGTGGATTCGTTGATTATGCTGGAAGGTGCAGACGCTCTTAACCATATCAAAGAAGTTATGAATCGTGAGAAAGAGCGTATTCAGTCGTTCAACCAGGAGAATAGTTTATCGGAGATGGTATGATAAAATTTTTAGTATATACCAGAGATACGCGAATATTCGATTGTGATTATATAATCGAAAAACCAGAGAAGCTTCTCGAACTTGTTCCATATCTTAATAAAAAGATAGAAGGCGAGTGGAGAATAGCTCTGTTATTACCACCTATTAAGTTCGCTCGAAAATTGACTGACGATGAGGTAATTCCTAAACATGTGGAACTCACGGTCTATCTTGAGCGAGGTGTTTCGGAGCAGTTGTGTTCTGAACGCCCACAGCTTGTCGTAAAACAGAAAACACCATACGAGCGCTTTATGGATTCTATTGGAGAAAAGCAAATACCGATAACCCCAAAGGCGGCTCGTGAGCTCTACTATAGAGTTGGCGTGAATAAAGATAAACTAGACGAGTATCTTGTCACGCTAGGTGAAGAGAATAAAGGAAGAGAAATTACACAAGATATCATACGTAAACAAATACCGGATGAGCGTAAAGTATACGCTTCCGATGTTTTACTAGCCTTCCTTATGAAAGACCGTAGTCGGTGGAAGAAGTATAACACTCTTGTTTCAAGTCTGGGACAAGATTATGCTTTTAATGCTTTACGTAAATATAGCAACAAACTGTTGCATGACAAGAATCATTATTTACGTAATGAGGATACCGAGATACGTGGCATCGATAAAATCGATGGGTTTAAAGTGAGTCAAGCGTATATATTGTTCCACACTTGCAAGAGTAGTGAGTTGGACATTTGTATGCGGCTCCTAGATGAACGAGAACTCATGAGGAGGATATTATGATTGTTGTAAGTGAAGATAGATATGTTCCGATTAATCCGGAATACATGGTACTTCAGGACGCAGACGGCTTTTACTATTACGTGCACAGGACTTTCTATGAGCAGTCCGTAATTATGGAGGACCGTTACGGTGAGAGCACAGAGACGTTACAGAAACTTATTGGTGGTAACAGTGATTTTGAAGCCATCGACATTTACAGAAAGTATGTACCCAGACCCTTAAATATTATGGGTTATTTCTTGGCATTATTACAGAATGATATTACGGATTTTGTGGATATTGTCGGAGCGATGGATACAATAGCTTCTGCTATCAATTTACGTAACTTAATCAAACAGCCTGTAAGCATTCGTCAGCAGGTTTCGTTCGGCATGTCCGTCGAGAACGAGTATAAAGATATATGGACCCTATTCTTCAACACGAGCTGTATTCCATATGCGCAGTTAGAAGGATTGCTTAATAGCGGAGGTTCGTATGCATCTCCGGTGACAAGTAGCGGGTACAATCCTACTTTTACCACAGATGATACGGAAGAGGAGGACCCTTTAGAGAAAGCGTACAGAGAAGCTCTGGAGGGGTTTGCTGAAGCCGCAGAAGCAATGCCGGAGATGGAAGCACCCAGTGACAAGAAAGAGGATACCGAATCCGATGAAGAGAGTGGTTTAGGTGTTCTGGCGAACGCACGAAGGAGGAGAAGGTTATGATGACATATGTAATGGCTGTTTGCTTTATTCTGTTGCTGATGATTGTGATGTGGTATCCTGGCTTTATGCTTGCGCGTAATATGGTCAAAGCTGTGTCCCAAAGAAACCCTACGGTCGGAGAGAATATTCTTGCATGTATACCGGGCATTAATACCGGAGTTGCCAGAACCGCTTTGTACGGAAGTGCTAAGCTTGTCTATATCCCATTCGCGCTGGCAGTTATCACCACAGTTGTGCGGTTTGTCTTATACTATATATTTCCTGAAGCTGTCTTAGCAGGACTTATTAGTCTTATTGCAGCCTGGGTCATTTATCTGATTACATGGTTGATAAACGGTTATGTGCTTTGGGACATGGGAACATGCATACAGGCTGGACTCTTAACTAAAGTATTAGGTTTTATCTGTCCACCACTGTGTCAATGGGCTATTGGGCGTAACTGTATACCGTTAATGGCGGCAGTACTAAGTGAGTTGGAAGAAGAAAAACAAAGGGAGGATTACGTTGGCAATAGTAACTAAGGTAGATGATTATTTTCTACGTGCGAAGGTGCAATTACCATATCCAAGTGTAGTTATCGAGAGTAAGAACATCGAAGCTCTACCCGTAGTTCTTAGTGCTTTAGAGCCTGGCCCTGTGTCGGTAATATTCGAGTACGGGGGCAAGTTTAATGTAGCTAAAGAAAAAATAAGTTGCAGTGCAATAACGCTCCATACTTTACTGCGGGTATATAAGTTTACTATTATAAAATCACCCGGAGAAAGGTATCACATTGATACGCCAACAGATATTCTGGAGGTGGGTGAATGGAATATCTCATAATAGTTCTTATAGCTTTAGGTTTAGCTTTGAAGAATTATACTGGTGAAACAGTAGAAGAGGAGTTTGTCGGTCCACGTGAAACTCGTCTGAATCCAGATTTCTACGTGGACGAAGATGCATTCATGGAGGTGGCTCATGCTCTTGGTTTTAGGGTTGATGATTGTGCTACAGCTAGTGGAGATGACGTTTTGTGGAGTGAGCCTGATAACTCTATTTCTTCTCATACCGAGAGGACAGTTTCTGAGCAGAATGACGGGGAAGGTCTGGTCGTCAAAACTAATGTGCGCACTAGAGCTGATAGGACTAGCGTTATGGGTCGTCTATAAAGGACTGATAACCAGAAAGATAACGCTAATCGGTTTTATAATAGCAGCATTATGCTGTGCGATTTGTTGTATAGTGTATCTCACTGATGATGAGAGGTGGGTATACGCTGTAGAGGATGAAGATTGACATTGTATCATAGTTTGCGTACTCTACAATAACTCTGGGGTGTGGGACATACTTATCTGGAGAGAGTACGCAAACTGTAAAATAAAGGAGGATACAAAATGCCTGTATGTACTTCAATAGAAAAGTTGAAGGAAGTGTCTGAGGATACGGATATTTTACGTGTCGTAATAGACAACGATGTCAAGGCGTATATGATTTTTAATTACGCGGAAAGCTTAGTGTTCCTTAACGAGGAGGTTATAGTAAGCTATCGTAAGGATATCTACGAAGGTAAGATTGAGTTATTTATCAATACTCTGACTATCCCAGTGAAGATTACTACACTGGATAAAGATAAAGGTATTAAATTATTTACTGAACAAAGCGACAACAACTCTAATGTGTCTTTCATGGATTTAGCTCCCGGGTCTAATATGTTGGGTGCTATCATGTACTGCATATCTTCGTCATATGAATCCTCTGACCGAGCGGTCTGGCTAGAGTTAAAGGTTCGTGACAAAGCCGGAAGAGTTGCTAAGTTGCGTTTGTTCGACCCCGAGTTTGGTGTAGCCAAGTTTGACGGCATGTACATCAAAGCTTCTATTAAACGTAACGATTATGGATTAAGCACTAGGGAAATCCGACCAATGGATTTGGAGTTTCCACCTAATCCTGAGGTACAAATCGCAAGGACTTATATTGAGAATTACTTTGCAGGAGACGCAGATATGTGTGCTGTATTACAGCGAACCAAACTGCTCGACTACATGCAGGATTATATAGAACTGGAATTGGGTTACGCTTTGATACGAGCGGCAATTCAGTTGGACATTTTGGCTGAATTACGTAATGTATTTAATGAAGTGAATTTTAAGGCAATAGCTTACGCTATTATGATGCAGTATGGTTATATTGCTAAAGCTTCGTTAGTACAGTACTCCGCTTCGTTACGGGCCATAACTTTCGCTATGCAACAGAATTTACCAAATGACGTGGCGGCTTTGGTATTAATGATTCTGGACGAAGGTGAGCCAGATGGTAAACCTGTACCAGAGAAAGCTATCTTTAAAAGAGTGCTTAATTTAGCAAATGAAATCATAAAAGTTAAAAAGGTGGTATGACAATGTATTCCTACAGGATAAGAGGTGACAATTATGACACCATAATTGTTGATGTGTATTTCCGCGGATACACGCTTGCGGCCACGCAGTATTATTCTAAACTTGGTACGATTGTTGGAAAGGATGATGTAAGTTATATTGTTAGTATGAACAACAATTTACTTTGTTTAGATAAGATTGTTACTAATGCTACGGATACTGTGGTGTTACCTGCTAGTACGATAAGATGTGTATCAGCGTATGCGCTAGAGGGTACACATTTTAGGAGATTAGTACTGCCGCTCGATGTACAATTAAGATTAAAGACTCATGCCCTCTATGGGTCGGACACTTTAGAGGAATTTATATCTTTGTCACGAAAAGTAATATATGAGGAGGATGTGTTTCCGAGCACAGTACAAAGGAGAATAGTGTAATGTATACAGTAGTTGACACATCTACAGGCAAAACATCTACAGTTACTTTTGATAAATTGAACAGTATGGCGGGCGGTGAGTTAGATGAGTCTTTCTTTACCGAAGCGTTTACCGAGCATACGCTGGATGGTAAAAACGGAAAGCTTTTAGTTTTGGAGGATACCAGATGATACAGGGATTTACTTCACATGCTTTAGTTATATATCCGTTATTAATGGATTATCGCGGTAGAGGTAGTAGATATTTTTTACATTTAAATGCCGCGGCAACAAATTTGCAGAAGTATCTGCGCAAGAACAATATAACTTATGATTGCTTTATTACGGATGATGCGGCTCGAGAATCGACCGTACAGCCTGATAGGTGGTTGCAAACATTGAATGCTGGTGATATGTTCTTCGTTAAGCGTAACTGCGTGGGAATGGATGGAAGCTTTACGAACGTAATAGAGTTTCCAGAAATATGGGAAAGCGTCAGTGTGGCTTATCCAAATGAGCGTGGCGTGTCAGCTGACCGGCGTTTTGAACTTGTTTTAAAGAGAGATAGTAAGGCTCGCAGGGAGATAATGAAAACATACCAAATGGTTGTGCTATTTAAGCAACCCAAGAGTCCTGCTATGCGGATTACGACAAAAGCAGAGAGTGGTGTTTTGTACATGGAAATAGACAATACCACGTTTATATCGAAATGCTTTATGTCAGATATGGAGGTGGACCCGATAAGCTTATTAGGCATTCCCAACGGAAATATGCCAGCTTATGAATGGGAGGTGTGATATGGCCAAGACTGTAATGAAAACTAAAATGTTTGAACTCACTGAGGATTATGTTGAACTCAGTAAGGTTAACCTTGATTCCTATACTTACGATGATAGGATGGATATGATTATCCCAACCTTTATGAAGAATAATCCGATAGAAGTTTATAAGCAGTATGTACGTTCTTTTTGTGAACTTATTAATCGTGACCACTCCTGTAGGCCATCGTACATGACGGCTTGTGGGTTCTTACCAGTCGGCGTAGAACCTACTATGATGTGTGGTATGATTAATAGGGATTTCTTAATCCCTATGTTACATGAGAATGATGTTACGTATTTTATGTTGAAACCTATGTCACCTGTTCGGTCGAGTTACGAACCTACAGGAGCGATGGCGACGTCGCATGATATTTGGGTTAATAAGCTGGATGCGGCTAAGTTAGTGCATAAACCTGCTCACAACATAACCGCACTGGACGTATTGGAGGCGTTAGGGCTATGACGATAATTGAGATGGCGCCGTATATTAACGGCGACCTTTACACGAGAGAATGTGTGCCGCCGGTAAGGTGCACACCTGAGATGTTTGCTAAGGTGGTTAAAGCAGCCGCGGCAAGTGATACCTACGAAAGAACTATTGAACTGGTGGAGTCTTATAAAAATTTCTTGGAACTCCAGCCTGATATTGCAAATGAGTTTCCGGTGTCTGAACGAGAAGAGATGTTCTACTGCCTCAAGAATGGAGGATACTCGCCAGATGTTCCAGCGAAGTGCATTTATGTCCTGAAACATCTATATGCTAAGTACGGAAGTGTATCTTTAGCTTTAAAAGCTTTAAGTAATGGTATGTTTACGGTATTCTTTCAGAAGAATTATCTGCACGAGTGTACAATGCGTGATGTAATTAAGACATTCATAGATGCGGATTATGAACCGTTTACATCTGCCCGGTTACGTGTCGAGCATGAGACTTATGATGAAGTTTTGATTACAGAGAAGGATATGGTAGCTTTGTTGCCTAAAGACATTTCAGCTAAATTAACAGATAGAGATTTGCTGGACATAAAGGTCGAGAAGAATGGTCTTGCTGTTAATGGTCTTTTGATACGATTTATGTGTGGGCACTATGGAGCGGTGAACTCGTTATATGACCTCAGACGACTTGTATAAAGTCCTAACGGACGCTAAGTCGATTAAATATCTGGATTACGTAAGGATGGACCTTGCGCGCTATGCTATACCTGAGTATGAGTATTCAGGTAATTTGAAGGAGTTAATAGTTTACAAGGAACGTCTACTGAATCTACAAAAAGATATTCGTAACTACGTAGTGCCGACTTTAGAGTTTAATGTAGCACAAGCTATTACAGAACATTTTTCTGCAGAAGTGCTTGATTATGCTAGACGAAAAGCGGCATTGGAAGATGAAATTAAAGCGGAATACAACGAGCTTGAAAGTGTGTACAAAGAAGAGTGCGAGGCTGTCGAGAGAGACGCTCAAGCTTCTGTCGCTCCCATCAAACAGAAGCACGACGCTTTACTCTCCTATAAAGACAAGTTACGTAACGCTATGGAGCATTACGGAATTACGCCTACCGATACGTCAATTTCCAGTGATATTAGCCGTGAAGAGTTTGAGGCTTTATTAGACACGGCTCTACCCGTTTGTGCCAAAGTAGATGGGAGATTTAACGGGCTATTGCAGAAAGTGTTGTCGCCACTGACGGACGAAGTTTTGGTGGCTTCTCTGTATCTGACTTTGTTACTACTTGTATCCTGGCTATTACTTCCCTTCTTAGGTGTATTGTACTTAGCGGCTATGTATGTGAACACAAGGACAATGTATCATCAAATGGATAGCTTACGTATTGCAGAGTCCTTAATGCATACAGTTGATTTCAATAAGTATATACCAGAAGGCGAGTACATAAAGCCGGTACTAAACACTAGCGAGTTGGATGTTACCGCGAAAGAAAGGTTAGACCAGTTAGCCAGTGATGACCCGAAGCTCAAGATTGAGGCTGAATGTTCTAAGTTTAAAACAACAGAGGGTTTGGCTTATGTGTCTCGAGTAATTGAAGAAGTACAGAATGCTGCGCATGAAATGTACAATGAAGCGTGCGCAGAGATAGACGAAAAGGTAACTGAAATAGTGGATTTAACCGAAGAGGAGTGTAAGAAAATAAAACGCTTCGGAGAGTACATGAATTCATCTACGGTCATGGATACTAAATATCTTATCGGCTACGATAAGGGTACAATCCCTGTGTATAGGGATTTCGGCCTCACCAACATAAATTATGTGGGAACTTATGGCGACACTCTACTTGACACCTTGAAAGTTATGTTCGTAAATGCTTTTATGAGTGTTCGTGCAAACAGCTTAGAGGTGACGATATTTGATGAAGAGTACTTAGGGCAGGCTTTTAGTGAATTCATTACAGCTAAGAGCGCTCCATACGTCACCATCGAAAGTAAAGATTTCAATAAGGTGCAGGACACTATGTTCAAGCATGCCTCGGAAAATATACTGTCTATTAAAACACAAACTATATCAGAGTTCAACAAAACCAGCGAAGAGTTGGGGATGGTTACACGTACATATTATTTGTACATATTCCTAACTGGGTTGGGTGATAAGCTGGAAGAGAACAAGCCTTTTATGGAGTTCTTGAAGTATTCCGCAACACAAGGTGTAATTGTGTGGACAGTTTATGCTAAACAACTAACAGGGCCGCTGAATGTTAAGCCGCCTTTGGAGATTGATGAAGGTGAGTTAGTGCATTATGACTTTGGATTAGGAGCACGCGCTGTAGCTACGTATGAGTATGCTTTGGAGAATAATAAGCAAAAAGCTTTAGACTACAGAAAAGCATTTTTGCTTAAGTATTTACCAGAGGATACATGGTGGACAAAGTCGAGTACCAAACAGATCAATATACACTTGGGTTTAGTAGACGGTGACCCATCTAAAGCCTATCTGCATTACTTTGATGATAAGAACGTACATTTCTTATTGGGCGGTGCTACTGGAGCGGGTAAGTCTGTTGCTATCGACTGTACGCTTCAAACAATGATACACGAGTATGCTCCGGATGAATTGCAATTAGTGTACATAGACATGAAGAATGCTGAGGTTGCAAAGTACACGAAAGATGGATATTCGTTAATACCTCACGCTATTATTGTTGCAGGTACGACTGACGGCGAGTACTGTCTATCTATCTTTGATTGGGCATTGGAAGAAATGCTTAGACGTATGACGATTTGTCGTAAGTATGGTGTGCAGAAGGTGGAGGACTTGCGCAAGAAGTTTGACGATAGTTCTCGTGAGGGATATGACCTAGAAGTACACATACCACGAATAGTCATTCTTATTGACGAGTTCCAGGTTATGTTCGATACTTCACGTATTCCGTCCAAGATAATCACAAAGATAGACGGGCGTATCACATCGCTGGTTAAACTTGCTCGTGCCGCTTCTATACATTTGTGGTTTACTTCGCAGGAGATGTCGGGTACACTGTCTAAGAACGTTTTGGACAACTTCTCTATGAGAGGTGCTTTACGTTGTACCAAAGAGATTTCGTCTACTTTGATAGGTAATGAAGCTTCTGGTACAATTAAAGAAAAAGTTGGTTGGATGTACTCTAATGATTCGGCTGGACAGGATAAGAATGCGAATAAATTATGGCGTGTTCCATTCGCTCCGATTGATGACTTAATGCAAGGAATTAACGAGTTACAAGAGAAAGCAAAGAAAGAAAATCGATTAGTTTTACGTGCTAAATTCTTTGATGAAAAACAAGGCAGAACAGTCAAGGATTTTGAACAAGCCTATGCAGACTTGGAGGCTTTTAAGGAGCCGCACTTCTTTGTAATGGGTGAACGTACTGTATACAGTACGAAGACTACTCCGTTTAACTTCCGTTTAGCAGAAGATGATAAAGAGAACATAATAATAGGCGCTTTTGAACGGCAGGATACCATGGACTTAATTGCTACTATGATAGATAATATCAACAAGAAGGGCGAGGAAGCTTCTATGCTTATTAGCTGTTGCGATAAAGATACTAGCTATCTCTTAAACCTTGAGCAATATCAGCCTGAGGGGTGGGAGGACTTTTTAAAGCCTTCATACCCAACAGAGGAGATTCTGTTAGACTTAACAGAAATAGCTGAAGCTCGGGAAGAAGATGGTGTAGAGGACGCACCTGTGTTGTACATCTTTTGTCTTTTGTGGGAGAAACGAGAAGGTATTAGCGTTGATGAAAAATATAAGCAACAAGAAGAGTTCCAAAAACTTGTTGCTAGACTTAACGCCGTGAAAGTGCATTTCATATTTGTAAGCAGGTCTAAGGGATTACCGGGCGGTGTCGTGTCTTTATGTAATCATAAGATATGTGCAAAGGCTGATGAAAAGTTAGCGTTGCAGTTAACTGGAGATACTGTACCATTTAAGTTCCCGTCACCTAATGCCGATGAAGCATGCTTTGCACTATACTGCTACGGAAGTGATTCTTCTAAGTTTAAGATTTATCGACATACACTCGAGAGAAAATTGGAGGCACGTGAGCTATGATAAACACACTTATGACTATAATACCCTGTGCTATTAATATAGGGGTATTTTGGTTCAATCGCAACAAGAGTTCAGAAGAGATAAAGAACATCTTCATGGTATTTCAGTTTATTATTGCTGTAACTTACATCTTCACATTTAACTGGTTTGGGATTATTCCTAAGCTATTATTTATCGTGCTGATAAAGATACTGTCTGCGCGGTTTGTTAAAGTGTGCTGGATGTTGTCTTGTGTGCTGGATGTATTTAATATTATAAAGGCATTTTAATGAACGCACAGGATATTGTACAAGCATTACAGGCTAACATGATGCCTATAGCTATTTGTTTAGTTGGCGGCGTTATTGTTTTGAAAGTAATTAAGGGTGCAGTCAAGTGGGCGCTGTTAATCGGTGTAGCAGCACTAATAGCTCATTTCTGCGGTGTATTTTAAATGCACAAGAAATACAAAATAATGTGTGGCGTGTTAGGTATTGTTTGTACCTGCTTATTTGTACCTGCTTATATTCAGTACATAACACCCACACCTCTACCCACAGGTCCTCTTTATATAACCGCGGCACATATACCTCATGAACAGGTTACAGGCTATACGTTTATATATGAAGATACTGAACGGGACGCGGCCTTTTACATAAAAGACGATTACACGTATCACTACCCTAAAGTAGGTGAAGCTGTTTATTTCCAGAATGGGAAGGGAACAGTAGAGTCTATCAAGGAGGGTGTTGGTTTTTACGTGGTAGTCGACGATAACACCGAAGTGTATAAAGGATTGTCGGGCGCACGGGTAAGAGATAAAGATGGTAATGATATAGCGTTTATCTCCTCCGCGAAGGATAAGACTAAAGTCCTTTGTGTAAGTCTGTATTAGGAGGTGGGTGAATGCAGAGATTGATATCGTGGCTGTTAGCTTTGTTGACAGCCCTAATGAATAATTTAGGTTTTTGGCAACAACCTGAAAAACCTTATATTGGTGACCCAGGGTATGCTATACAGGAAGATGCTGTGAATTACAGTGCAATGCGAGAGTGGTATAATGCCAGCTTTGAGATAGCGGGCAGTGTGTGCACCTTGGAACCTGAAATGCACAGCCAGGAAAAGAATCGTGTCGGTGTCGGTTATATCGTTGCAGACACGCCTATGAACCCGGATGCTAAGATGGAGTTTGGTGACGAGAATATTATTATAGCTCCACAGAACTGTAAGGTAACAACACAGCCTTCCAGTAGTCCAAACAAGATAGTGGTTTCTAATTCGGAGAGTGGTGTTAATGCTTTCCGTATGGAGATTACTAATCCTAAGCGTTGGTTTTGTTGTGAGAAATTACAACCGAATGCCGCTGGGAATTTTAAGCACAAACAAGACGACCATAGGATAAATCTTAAGGCCGGACAAACCATATGTGTAGCGTCTGATAAAACAGAGGTCAAGCTATTTCGTGGGGATAGTGATGGTAAGCTATCGGAGTGTAATCTGCGAGAATTCCTACGTTCATTCGATAGTGAAACTGGAGACCCGAACCAAGTTGTAGGCGGCGGAACAGAAGCAACTAAAACATCTGAATCCAAAACTGATGTAGTCAATAATCTTGTGGATATTAAATCAGACAAACTGTTTAAAGGACCTGCCATGTGGCACGAGGACTCTACTGGTTGGTGGTATGGACAGTCAACAGCTGGCAACTCACGTGCGGGTATTGACTGGGCCTCAGACCAATGGGTTATCTATGAAGGTTACTATTACTACTTTGACAGCTCTGGTTATATGGTTAAAGGCTGGTATGACGATTATTACTACAAGGAGTCTGGTGACAAGTATGAAGCAGGTCTAAGCGACTTTAAATATGGCGCTTTATGCTTCAACACAATAGTACCTGCCGATGGAGAAGCCGGCTATTTCGAGTACGTAGGTTTAGACGGAACCGTAGCTACAGATGACCGTGTACAGCAGAAGGGCAAGGATGTGCACGAGGAAGCAGAGGGCGTTGCATATGTCTATGACAATAGTGCAGGAAAGTACAAGTTGTATGACCCTGAAGATGGTGTGATTGGTTCTGGAGAAACGGGAGGTAGCGGTAATAATAACCCAACCTCAAACATAGTAACACGGAAGGCAGAAGTGAGTCGCGAGGACATCGATGAGGGTAGAACCATACTCGATAGTAATGGTAATTCGCTTACTGGCTGGGCTAGTTGTGAAGGTAGTTGGTATTATGTTCGTGGTGGGCAGGTTGTAAGAGAGCAAACCACGCAGAGAAATGAAACGTTCTATTTAGATGGCGCTCGCGTTTATCTTATTGACGTGGATAACGAGGCTACTGGTCCGCAGATTCCTGTGCTTCAGAGTTTCATCGACGAGACAGGAAAATTGATTATAGGTCAATCGTCTGGGTCAGCACCTGTGTACATAAGCTATCAAGGAAGTCATGGGACTTACTGGTTAGTAGTTGACCAGAACGGTTACGTGGTTCTTGATAAGTGGTGGCAGGATGGCCAGGGACGATGGTTGCGTGCTAACAGTAAAGGCACGCTATATGGAGCTTATGGTGCAGGCGAAGAATACACCATAGTGGAAGCTGACGGTAATGGATGGCAGTATGCATTTGATACTAGCTGTTACTGTGATACAACTACTGAGTATATAACAGTCAATGGAAACACCTACAGGTTGGCGAGTGCGGAGAATACTGACCCGGACAATCCACCACCTGACGGCGCACGACGCGCGTATCATTAACATTGTTGGACAAAGGAACTACCTGTGCTGTTCCTTCCCAATATAAACTTAAACATTATATAAGGAGGAAATAAATCTATGGGAAAGACCGTAGCTTTAAGCATTGAGAGCCTTGAAGGCCATCTGCTGAAAACCAATCAGTCTGTACAGCACATTATCGAGCTGGTACAGAATGCCGTTAAGACGGCTGATAGCCTGTCCGCTGAAGGTGGCGTACAGGATGCAACTATCGCTAATGTTGTAAATAAACTGTCTGGGTCCGCGGAGGCACTGAAGACTGTGCCGGCAGAACTTGAGAGTTTGTCGAGAATTCTGAAGCAGAAATCTGATGATATCCTGGAAGCTCAGCAGGCGGCGGCCGCTGAGATTGCAGAAGCATAAGGAGGTGTGAGATATGGGAGCAAAAGGAGCAGCTAGTATTAACATTACTAACCAGAGCGCCGTCTACATGGTTCTGGTTAAGACTATGTCCGAGATTCAGAGCGAGGTCTCTATCGTACGTGGAGAATCCAAAGCGATTACCGATACAATCAATGATTGTGAGGTTGACCGTGTAACGAAAGAGTCTCTGGAGGAAACCCTGGGCAGTCTGGGTAGCATGATGACTACTCTGGAAGGTCAGATTTCCGGCATCAACCAGTCTCTGAACAAAATCATCTCCGTAGCTAACGAAATCGCTAAGCGGAGTCAGGCACAGCAGAGTACCGTCACTGGTGCCATCAAAGAGAAAGGTAGCGCCCTCAGAGGACGGAGGTAGTGTAAATAATGAGAGAGGCCCACGCTGTGTGGGCTTCTCCTTTAATGGAGGAGAAATATGGATATCACAAGCAGATTGAGAATCGAAGGTAATGAGAATGCGTTCATGGTAAACGATGCGGGTCACACCTATCCTGTGTTCGCAGAGAGCCTGCATACTACTGGGATATTTCAACAGTTAATATCGAGCGGTTACAGACTCTGTGGTCTGCCCTACGACTTTAAGAAAGACGGAGTGTCTATCATGTCACTGCCGTGTCGCGATTATATGCCGACCGAAGATGAGTTACAGGATATGTTTGATTTCAATTCATTATCTCACATGTCTGCGGATGAATTGCGTTCCAATTTAAGTGAGGAGGAAATCACCTACCTGCCAGAGCCGCCGGCAAAATACACGATTGCGACGCGGGAAGAGTTTATGGAATATTTGCGTAGCATTCGTACCGCTACGCAGGAAGAGGATTATAAACCTATTAACTATTTCGTGCATCCGAGTGCGAGATTCACGATTGATGAGTGGAAGTCTGGTGAGTACATCGAATACTTCCGTATCATGGAATCTCGTCGCGCCATGTCCTATCAGAAGTTCCGCAAATTACGTCAGTGGCTGACGAATATCGGTATGGAACCTAATGGCGACGCAATCGATATTGTCGAGTATTACAATATGTGGGGCATCGACGGCTTAAATGCTAAGTTCGTAGCAAAGCAGAGAAAGACTCTTACTGTATACGAGGATTTTGTCATGCAACCCGGTATGGAGCCGGATGCTTACGAGATTACTCGAACAGAGGATGCACTTGTAGATAGATACGGAGCTGTTTTTCCGCCGGAAGATGTACAGCCCGGATATAACGGCTGGCAGGTCTCCTATCCGAGAGGAAAAGAATCAGCAGCATTCCGCAACAAGATTGCGGCATTAAAAGAAAATGAATTTGGAGTTGTGACTGTACGTACAAAACTCCCTGAAGATATTCTGTTATACAGTACGTTAAAGGATACGATTAAGGTTACACCGTATCAGATTACGTGTGGAGAGACACGTATGTTTAATATGTCCGTAACCATGCCGGATATTACGGCTAAACAGTTAGCGGCTTATTGGTGGTCAGCACGCTATGAGGACCGTGTCAATACTATGTCCAATCTGCGTGCACTTGCGTATACTATGTTGGAGCAGCGTAGATACACAGCTGACGTTTCCACCTATAAAGCTTTGCTTGAGGTGGGATGTGATGTTAAGGGCGCTTTAATGTACATGATTGATAAAAGCGTTGATAAGTATAACAACAGTCCGGAGGCGTTAGATGACGATGCCGAAGAAGCACGTAAGGAGTTTCCCACAGAGGCTGAAGTTGACCTGTATGTTAATGGGGACATCGACCTTGACACACTTCCGGAGCTGACACAGATACGTATCGAAACTCTTAAGGATATGGTAAATGGCGTTGTCAACTTGGATGGTGTGGCCGCAGGAGCGAGAGCAGATGCAAGCATTAATGTGGACGAGGTATACAAGTTCCTCTATTGTGCTCATTTCTGCAGAACTCACATCAGTTTGGAAAGTATGTACAACAGCCTTAAAGAGGTGGATAAGTTTGTAGTAGAACATACGGACACACGCGGACTTAAGGACTTTGTTGTACCGATGGTTGCTGACGGATTTACTGTCAACGTACCTTGTCCGGAAATTAAAGAGAAGATTAACGGCTACAAGGCAGATATCAAACGCTATAAGGTGCGTCAGTCTGAACAGTGCTGTGGATTTCTTAAGGTGGTACAGATTGCTAAAGAATACGGTACACCTGAGTGTACACGTCACGTAGCTTTTGAAGCACAGACGGTGAACCTTATTCGTAATAGCGGCATTGCTCGTAAGAATCTTGAGCAGTTAATGGAGATTTTTGAGGACCAGCTGAGAAACTATGTTCCGTTGGCTCGACAGAATACTTATCGGCTTTATAAGCGTTCTACGTGTATGCAGGAGTATTTCCGTGTTGCTGAGCAGGGTGTTATGAAGTTCCCGTCCGATATGGGCGGACAGACAGTCCCCGTATCCAACGACTTGGTTTTGTCGATTCAGTCTACTATCACAAACAGGATAACCTCTACGGCGGTGTACTGCAAGAAGATGTACGATGAAGGATTCCTGACACATTATTGTGTAAATGCAGATATTACACCGTGGACCATCTATCCTAAGGTTGGCGCTAAGATACCAGCCGCATCCCTACCGGCATTGTGGTATGATTGGGCGGCTGAGGGTGCTCCGCAGATAACATCTAATCTTTTAAGTAATGGGGGTATGTATCGCGGATTCGTAGCATGGACACGCCGTTACTATACGCAGAGATACTTTTCTCTTGATGGGTTACCAGCTGAAATGGATTTGACGAAATACATGGCGTACTGTAATCGGTACAGAGATACCACTAAAATTACTGAGGAGTTTAAGAATGCTCCGCACATTGAGACCCTTCTTTACGGTATGTTCCCGGATGAAACTGTGCGGGAGGATAATGGTGTCGCTCTCCGTGCACGAGGTGAAGTTCCCGCAGTTATGGTTTCTAAGGGTGAGATTGTTACACATGACGCTTACCCGGGCCATGGTAAATTACAGATTACACATGGGCATCAGGTCGAGTCCTTGAAACGGTTTAAGGGATTTGAGGCTGACGATTATGATATGCTCGGTAGTGTGATTAAAGTAACTATGCCGCAGATGAGTGATAAGTACATCACTACCGATGGCGAGAGTATTAGCACGGATGAGCAGGAGAACATGCCAGCTTATGCTGTGGCGCAGTTGGTAGGTATGGGTTATCCTATCATCAATCTGTGGGGACGGAAGTATATTTTCCGTGATTTGTTCGGCGCACTTTGGGAAGTAATTATATAGTAAGTGGTGAGGATGACACTTAGCTGGGAAATACCTTCCCAGCAAGACTCCTTACCTAAATATGTTACTGCCAGAATAATTATGCAGCAAAGATGAGGAGGATTAGCTTAATGGCTTTAAACATAAAAGTGGAAGATGGTTTATCAATAAGCGTAAATCAGGCTCGTACCATTTTACAGTCCGAGACGGATAAGTTTGGATTGTTTATTGATTTGGATAGATGCTTGGAGTATGAGCTTTTGTTCAAATTAGAGCGGGACAAACAGTATGATTTGTTCAAGAAGTTTACCGGTCCTGGACTTAAACCGAGCCAAAAGGTTAAAGTCCGGGAATGGTTTCAGGACGCGTTCGATATCCCGGACAGATTGTTCTACAACAAGGCTAACAAGTTGTCATTTGACAAAGAGGTTAAGAAAAACCTTAAAGACTCTAACATCAGTGATGACGCCAAAGCTTTTCTTGAGGTATACGACGCATGGAACTATTACTCTTACCGGGTAAATTACCTCAAGCAGTATTTTGAGTTACCCATTAGTTATGGCGTGTCTGATAAGGGGCATCGTATGGTTGTTGCTCGTCCAAACTGGTCAATCTTGTCAACTTCTCGGTTGGCGGCTGACAGTCCTTCACTGCAGAATATTGCGAAAGACATGAAGGATATTATTTGCTGTCCGGAAGGTTGGAAGTTGATTCGTTGCGATAGTGGTCAGATTGAACCGCGTATTACCTATAGTCACTACATTGACGATAGGATAATTCGAGGGCTGATTTTACTTTATAACGATGCCTATTACGGACAGTTGCACTATTGTCAGTTACCGGAGGATGTGTATCAAAATCTTTATATGTACAGAGTAGCGGAGCCTGGTGAAGTTGACGATGGTTCAGACCCTCATATTATATTCCCTAAACCTATCACAGAGGAAATGGTATCTGGTCGTAAGGAACTGAAGGTGCTGGCTTTAGCAGCAACCTACGGTTCAGCCCTTGTAGGCAGAGACCCTGTGCTGGCTAAACGCTACACTGACCGTATTGTTAATCACCCCGCTCGTAAAGAATGGGAAGTTAGGGTGCAGGACCAGGTGCGTCGTGGTGAGGAAGTGTTTTACAGTGTATTCGGCTCAAAGATTGAACCCGAAGAGACAGACCGTTATCATAGAGGAACACCATCATGGATACCTCATGTTATTCGTTGTGGTATTAATAATCCAATACAGACTACGGCATCTGACTTAATGGTGTGTTCAGTAGGCAAGGCTATTGATATCATAAGTAGTGTAGAGAAATCACACATTGCTTATTACAAGCACGATGAGGGTGCTTTTTATGTTCACGAAAGTGAACGTGATATTATTAAGGATTTATCGGACGTAACCGCCTACAATGTAACAGAAAAAGGAATTCCTTGGATTCCGATTTACGCAGAACTGGAAGAAGGACAGGCCATCAATAAAGAGGTACCGACCGTCTTAGACTGGAGGTGATTCAATGCTTTATTTATATAGCGATTGTTCCAGACAACCCAGTGGCGTATCGGTGACTGCGATTGTACTCACCTCACGCACATTTATTGGATACGACGCTCGAGTCTTATACGACGTGCGTGAATCCGTACAGGGGGAATTACGTGCGGTTATTATGGGAATGGAAATGATAGACCGTGACTTTGACACTCCGCAAGTTATTAAGATACACTGTGACTGTTCATCTATTGTCGATTTGCTTGAGATTACTCTACGTGAAGAAACTATCCCAAGAGCTCGGAAATACCGTGATGAGTGGGTGAAACTGTACGGACTATGCAAGAAGCACACAGTGCTGGTAACTCATGTTAGTGCTCACAAGACAAAGCGGAATTGCAATGTTGTGTGTGACCTTGGAGCACGCGCACTTCTATAGGGGATAAATTGGATAGAAAGGAGGCGAGAGCTTTGGCACACGACATAATTATGACAATATTGACCGGTATGTTTGCTTTTGGCTTGATGCGCGTACATCAACGTATTGACAAAGTTTCCACCCTTACAGGGTTTCAGTATCTTACGGCTTTGTTGTGTTTTCTTCCACTTGTAGTGGTAATTGCGTGGGTGGTTATGATAAGTAGTATTACTGAACTTCCAGGTCTATCTTTTACTTTGGTAGCGTTGTCTATATCTACCATAGCAAGTGTTATTAGTGTAATGCTTGCTTTGGTTTCTGCACGTAAAGAGAGGAAGCGGAAAGAGTGTACTACGCAGTTATAGTACCGGGCATAGCAACAGTCTATAGGACATGGGCTGAGGTGGAGCGTTTAATTATGCTCTACCCATATCCCAAGTTTCGGAAATTTAAAACATCAGAGGAAGCTTGGGAGTATGTGCGTAGGCATACTACAAAACGCGTATATCATGACTTGCATAAATATGGTGATACATTTGATAAGCTCTATGTAAGTATGGAATATTTTATTCGCGAAGATAAAGTTTATTATAATTTTAACACGAAAAAGATTGGGTATATTTATATAGAGTACGAGGATGAAAATGTTACCGTAGAAAACCATGCAGGCAATATTAAAGTCACCTTGCACAATATATACTTAAACCCGGATTTAATAACCAGTCACCTTATCGCTATTTGGCATGGATTGAGAGTGATTGGTGATTTAGTGGATGTTGATGTAAAAGTACCTGACCACTCTATTTTTTATGCTTTGATGACCTACAATGGTCAGAATAGAACAATCAATCGGGTACGTACCTACATTGATGAGCGTATTGCTAAAGTATCTGTGAGTATGGATAACTTTGGTAACGAGGAGGAATTGTGATGGGCAGTATTGTAAATATAAGAGACAATCACGTTGTCATGTCGGGCATAGACGCAGGAGCTAAGTTTATTGGAGAGCGTCTGGAATGCTGTTCCGAGTTCTTACGTTATGTTCCTGAGGATATGTCAAATGAGGATAGCACTGAGAAGGTTATCGTGCGCGACAATTATAGCAGAGATACAATCAGTGATGAACTCTTCGCACCTCGATGCTGGGCAACTAAAGAGGAATGGGAAGAATTCGACCGGATAATTAATCTGGATGGAGTCGTGTGGTTTTATGATAAGGTAAATGTGGACACCAAACTTTACGTTGCGGATGTGTACTAAACATGTTAAGTCGGTTTATACAATATCTCTGTAAAGCGCTATTCTCCCTTATCTCAGTCGCTATGGCCTTGTTGCCGATATTTATTTTATACATGATTTTCACACATATAGCTTGGTAAAATTAATCAATAAAGGAGAGGAAAGTTTGACAAACGTGAATAGTGTACTAAATATGTTAAGCAAAGCAGCGAAACCGTTTCGCGATTTGTTCTGCCTGCTTGTTACAATCGTGCAGGTATTACTACCTTTATTCTTTGTTGTTTATAATTCTATCTATCAGGATGTTGGCGTAATGGTCAGAATGGCAGAAGTATTTTGTTTATCAGAAGTACTATCGATTTTTATTATTGTACTACTAAATCGGAATAATCAATAAAGGAGAGGAAAGTTTGGCAAATGCGAATAGTGTACTTGCTAGCATTGCGAATGTTTGTTCATTAGTTGACCCTTTGGACGAACATCAGGTGCTCGATATAATTGTGTCCCGCGGAGAGTCTACAGGAAATAAGTATGTAGATTATGAAACAATAACAGCCGATTGGGATGCAGGGCAGTGGAAATCTGTGTTACGTGAGTTTTACGTATCCTATCAAAAAGCTAATCTCTGTCAGTTGTCATTTGAAGAGATTGACCCCAATATGCGGGTAGAGCCTATGATACAGGCACAGAAGGATATTGTGGAGTATAAGAAAGCTCCCGACAATTATTATATTCATCTTGTGAATTATGAGATGGACCGTCCGGTAGCTGGTACACCAATCGCAGACCCAACTCCTGTTCTGATAGCTGTCTACGCGGCTATATCTTCAGGTGAGAATTACGGCTCAGTTTGTTGGCCACCCACAGCTTTTGTAGAGCAGGTGGTGGGAGATGGTATAACACGAGAAGATTTTTATGCCACTGTCTTGGAAGCAATGGAGAGTCCGGAGACACTTGAAGCACAGGTATGTGCGGTGGCTAAAGCTAATAAAGATTTGACCGTGCAGATGAAGAAAGCCTACAAACGGCTGATAGGTAAAGATACCGAAACTGTTATGAAAGGTGTTGCTACAAAAGCCGCGGCTGTAGGCAGTGCTACAGCCGTAACCGCAGAGCATGCTGTACGCAAAGGGAAGAAATTCGCAGGGCGTGTGAAAGATGCAACATATACGGCGCCCGAAGGTGAACCTGCAGGTAAAAAGAAGAAAAAGAAAGTCAAAGCTGAATCAACTTTTGACGCTAACGATCATAGTGGGCATGTTAAGACATTTGCCAAGTGGGGTATTATACTGCTTATAATCAATGGACTCGCTACGCCTACAAAATGGGTATTAGGAATTACTATGGTAAAAATGTATATGGCTGATGGGATAATGAAAGCTTTAGCGCCTTCATTGTTGACAGTGTTTATGTGCTTTGTTCCTGTTATAGGATGTGCATGTGCGTGTGCGATGGTATTTGCTGGTATAATACCAGGTAAAGATCCACGTAAGAAGCTCGCATATACACTTATGTGCCTCTGTCTATTATGTACGGCTTATTCAGCTTTAACTTTGGTTAAAACCGTTATCGCTATGTTAAGTGCGTGGGCTTCCCAAACTTTTACTATAGAGAATATCGCACACGGAGCCAGTAAAGGATTATTCGATGGCGTCAAGGGTTTATTTAGTGGCGTTGTCGATGGAGTTAAGGGGTGGTTTCAATGACCAATGATTCAGCATTTCACGGATTAGAGGCTTACTACTTACATGCGTTAGAAAACATAAAAGTAGATGACCTTGAAACCTATGTATACAGAAGTTATAAGAAATGTACGTTTCCGGCATTAGTCTGCAAGGAGTGGGGCGAAGACCAGAGTGCTTTATTATCTGCGTTGAAGGATGTAGACCATGTTAAAGGAGAGCCTAAAATGTCTAGGCTATTTAGAGCGTTATGTCTGATTAAGAAGGATAAGTTAGACGCTCAAGAACCTGATTTATGTAGAGAAAAAGAGGTGCTGGCTATAGCATATGGTACGATACAGGAAGGGGAGAATTTTTCTACAGCTTCTCTCCCTCCTGTAGAAATACTAGAAGCTGTTGGCTGTGAGCTAACTACAATCGAATACTATGCTATATATAAATATGCAGTAGAAGAGTACGGTTCGGATTTCTTAAAAGAGTGCGACGCGGCTTATAAAATGTTGAGCAACGATAAAAAGAAAGCGTTAACGCACGCTATGTCCAATAATACGCAGGTCTTAGAGAAGAAAGAGAAAACAAAAGATGTAGCTAAAACTGGCGGTAAGATAGTCGCTCGTGTAGGCATAGTCGCTCTAGCTCATACTTATGGAAACATTGTTTCCATAGTCGCCCTCATATGGGCTGTCGTAGCCCTGCTGTTGGGGTTCTTTTACTGGCACATTGGTGTAGTGCTAGCAGCCGCTGCGTGTTTTGTAGTTGTAGTATGTGCAGCCACTGTAGCTTTTCAAATATTCGTCACAAGCGGCTCAAACCTGAAATTGCTTATTATAAGCTTTTATCTTGGCTGTTTCTTGTCATGGTGTATCGTACTCTATATGGTGATAAGTATCATATTGGGTAGTATTTCAATTATAAAGGAGGTATTATGAGTTACTTAGCAAATCATCCTATGTTAGGTTTATGCGTTATTGATGGCAACACATACACCTCACTTGGAGACGCTTTAGTTGTGAACAGGAATGAAGTTAATAAACTTCTTGAAGTTGGGGATATTCATTCAGATGTTATCTTCGTAGGAGAGAAGTGTTACAGTGGGGAGCCGTTATGTAAGTTTTGGGTGAACACACCGACACTCTATCCGACACCAGAGGAAATCGGAGAAGTTACAAGTATTTGTGCTGATTTTGGTGCTAAGTTAATGAAGCGTAGTTTTGGTAACTATGAGTTTATGACATATACAGAAGAACTTATTGATAATTTGGATAACGTATTAGAGGACCGTCATCATAACTGGGAAGTAGTAAAAGCCAAGAGGCCTACGCCAGTAGAGGCGGTCTTATCTGTGCCGGAAATTCAGGAATCAGTCGTAGAGGACATACCTGAGGAGTCTGTGTCAATGTTGACATTATCTGATTTAGTACCCAGTGAGTGCCGTGGTGAGACTTGGGCTTTCAGCGACTTGTTAAATGTAGTGCTCGATGATGTGACAGATGATGGGTATTGTATTGAGAACAATTGGGAGCCTAGAGGCGACTACTGGATATTCGATAGCATACCTAGAAGGAAACGTCTTATTCATAGTGATGTTTTAGGCTATAATAAGGAATTTTCTATAGAGATATGTGGGTAATTGTTAAGGCGTTCTGCGCATATATAAATGACGGAGGAGGTGAGGCCAAAGGTGAATAAGACTGATAAGATTAATGCTTTGTTAAAAGGTATGAGAGAGCAAGGAAAACTTCAGGATATGAAGGGCAAGGGTGATATGGGCGAGGATGCTGCTTTGCAGATAGTTCTTGAACGTCAACGTAGCAGGGGTGGCTTGGTCTATCAATCATTCCGTTATCCATACCAAACTAACAGACAAGGCGTTACTTATCTTGGGAATATTAAGCTAGAAGATGGAGTGTTCGTGGAGTATACTGAGGCCCGCAACGGCCGTACTCTTGAGGATGAAATTGACTTACTATATGTTTCACGGTACAGGATTATTCCTGTCGAAGTTAAATCTTATCACGCAACAGTCACAGTTTATAATGACTGGATGGACAGGTACGAGGAGCCTGTGGATAAATCGCCGGTAGCTCAAGCAGAGAAGCACGCTCGTCATTTATATCATGCATTGGCTCCTGTAATACCTGATGGCCGTCCAGAGTATATTCGCCCTATTGTGTGCTTTGTCGATAGGTGTAAATTAGTTGATGATAGAGTCTCGGAGAGTATAGATTACTTACCGTGTTGTGTGCTCAACGGATTAAAACGTTGTTTAGTTGAAATAGACACACCGCTACGTTTTGACATAGACGTGGACGCTGTGCAGTCTAGGTTGAAGGAGATACGTAACGATGTTAAACGAGAATACGTGTAACACTCTTGGTGAAGGTTTGTTACGAGTAGCTGAGGCGGTTGAGGGTATTGACCCTAACTGTCTTATAGTTACGGAGGAACAAGCGCGGGCCTTAGCTAAGGATATATTGAATGATATTCCAGAGAATTGTCGCGGGTTATACCCTGACGATGATTTGTTAGCCGCTATAGCCTACGCACAAGTATACTATACATGGAGGAGATAAATATGAACAACTGCATTAAGAAGGTTCTGTTTGGGAACCAGAAGCAATCATTGCGGCAGAACGTCGCAATCGTTAATTTTGTGGAGGAGTATCTTACATCCTCTGACCAGCCCTACAGCTTAAACACTGAAGAGCAGGTATGTCAGGCTATTGAACGTGAGGTAAATTTCCTGTGCAATAACAAACCGGAAACTTGGTATATCTCCGATAAGTTGTTTTTGCAGTACATTTTGGGAATGGAAGGCTGGGACGCCATCGCGCAAAACGTACCTGGACAGATACTCCGTCATGAAGTTGGTGAGAATGGCAAGGTAGTGTTTACGTACTGCCCTATGGGAGAGCACAGTATTAATGAATGGTCAGACGAGAGACGTAAAGCCGCATTAGTCGCTCGGAAAGAGAATGATTCGTGGAACAGCGAGAACAAGAACAAGGCGGCTTCAAAAGAAGATGAAGCTTGGATGCTGGTCGAAAAGATTATCAAGAGTGTTCCGCCGGCCAGAAGGGAACAGGTTCCGGAAGATGACGCACTTGCCGCTGTAGTATTATCGCAGGAATATTGGCGTGTAAACGATTAGGAGGTAGCTAATGTTATTTACTTACTTTGACGTGGAAACAAGTGGACTGCATGTTGGCTGTGATGTGCTTTCATTTTCCTATATTCTCGGGACTGAGGATATGAATGTTAAGAGGGCGGAAACCCTCTATTTCTGGAAAGAGGGAGTCACACAGTGGGGGCAGGAAGCTTACGAAGTCAACGGATTATCTAAGGAATTCTTGCGTCAGCACGAAGCTGACTATGACAAGAACCTTAAGAAGATGTACTTGGTTTTGAGTTATGGAGATTTAGTTGGATATAATTCCGGACACATCAATAAAGAGGGAATCATAACAGGGTTCGATTTTCCTGTGATTAAAGATTTTCTGGAGAGAAATCATTTGTATACACCGCAGGTACTGGGATTCTACGATGTTATGCACATTGGGCAAGTAGTCTATAAACAGCGATTAAAGTTACAGACTATGTTTGACAAGATTGGATGTAACAGGGAAATTGCCGATGCTATGATGGCTGTCTACTTTAACAGGCAGGCTGGAGCGCATGACGCGGCATATGATACTGTGTGCACCTCTATGATTTTCCAGAAGCTGTGTGAGGAAGGATATATAAGACCGGGAGAGAAAGGTGTAGCTAATCTGCTTGAGGATGTAGGTGAGCGGGGTCTTGAAGAATATCGCATTGAGTTCGATGCTGATAAAGGTATGCTGTTTGTGGATACCTATGAAGGAACTGTGTATACTGCCAGTGAGTTCCTTGAAAAGTTTCCAAAGCTTTTCGATGAGATGATGGCTAATCCGTCAACCTATATGTAGGAGGTGCTAGGATGTTTGAGAATTGTGCTAATATGACAGAGTTGAATATGTCCAGACTTGAGGCTATTAAGTGCGGAACACCTACTGTCATAGTGAATAGGGAGTATGGCAAAAGAAGGGCATTTTTACTGAGTTCCCAGGAACGTACCTTTAAGCGTGTACCGTTTTATCCGGTCCCGTTGCCCAAGTTAGACCTCATGACCGGTATCGAAAATGCATACTGGGATGAGAGTGACCCGTACCGTCTGATTATAGAGGAGTAATGTATGGGTAATATATTTGCCGAACTTCAAATGCAGTCGGCTAATCAGCTTAATACAATAACTGATGCACGAAAGAAAATGAATCAACTTTTAAAGTTGTTTTTAGAACAACCAGACCGTGAACTGTTATGTGACATATTTGCCAGAGACATTCGTAATTTGGAGACAAAGACTCTGCTTGATTGCGATTCCTTTATGATAAACCCTGACGAAGGGTTTAGTTTCGTACCGGAGGAATTGCAAAGTGAAACATACGGAATGTTTAAAGGACCTTATTGCGTTTATGAGGGGCGGTATGTTTATCCGGTTAAAGATGTGCATGGGGACGTTATGGGCTGGTGTGGCTATGATAAGTTCTCGGACGTTAAATACCTTGATTCATTGAATTACGGGTATAAGGCAAAGAACGCCAGTGTATTCGGTATGGAGAAAATGGAAGAGTACTATCACTCTGGTAGACAGGTTTTCTTTACCGAAGGCATTGTGTGTACTTTGTACGCAAGACAATGTGGACAGCAAGCGTTGGCTACGTTAGGTTCGAACCTAACGCCATATGTGGCGGAGATAATAAATAGGTTTGGCGATAAAGCTCGTATTATAACGGACTCTGATGAAGCGGGCAATAAGTTTAAGCAAATAGCGCATAGACTATGCCCGCGTGCTCGAGTGCTACAATCTAAGATAGCAAAGGATTTAGATGATTCTAAGGAAATAGTCCCGGATATTGGATACGAGCTTGAAAAATTTGAGAATCGATTTTATCGTAGTGCTTATTTCACATAATGACTAAGGTATCGTCCACGTCTAATTTAGGCACGTGAGTAACGTTAGAACAAGTTAGATGTTGTGGTGTTTATTTTAAGGAGAGAAATCATATGGAATCAACCATTGTGTCCATGACGGACGAAACAGGCAAAACAGGAAATGTCGATTACCGCGATTGCCATTTTCCCAGTGATGCCGAGTTGGTAGAGGCGGCTAGAAGGTATGGGTTGGAGCGAGGGATTCGTTTTACCATTACTACGGTAGTCGGTGCTAAGACAAAATTTGTAGCAAATATTGAGCAGGGAAAACTTGTTCATGTAACACCTGTTACACAAAATTTAAATGCTTTAGAGCGTATATGCGAGTCCGTGTGTACGCAGGAGGTAGAGAGACTTTCTAAATATAAAGATTTTAACTTTAACACCAGTGAGATACTCGATGCCGTGGGTATCAGTGAAGAGGAGGTTTGGTCTATGGTTGAAAGTAAGAAAAGTGGACTATGGATGCATGTACCTAAAAGGTATGAGCAGGCTATGTTTAATTGTGTGCTGGCAGAATATATTACAGACCAGCTGGTAAATGGGACTATTCCGGCATAAAGCTAGCATATCAGCTGTATCGCGTCAAGTAGAAAAGTCGGAGGATATAAAGAAAAGAGGAACGATGGTACGGGCACAAGTGGTCGATGTAATAGTTAAACGCAACGGATATATTGTGTTGGCTATTTACGAGGACCGTTGGCTCGGTACACAGTACTCTTACAAATCTGAGTTGTTAACGCAACAGCCTGCTGTCCACATCGGAGGGGAGGTTATAGTTTATGTCGATGACGTCGATGCTAACGGCCGTTACTACGTTGATTGTTAGAAATCTGTTAACAATACCCGGCATACTTATTATAGTGTGCTGGTTATTGTTGTGCTTTTATCATATAGGCAAGATAAGAAAAGAGCGTGATTGGTACAGACTGGTCTACATTCTCTTACTTACTGTATGTACGCTGATATGTGTTATATCTGGCGACGTTATTAAACATTTCATTATTGAGGTGTTTGTCAGAATCCGTGCAGTCTTACAAAGTAAATAAAGGAGGCTAGTAAATGAAGAGAAGATTGTGTCTGTTACTCACGATGGTCATGTTGCTATTGTCACTTAATGTAATGCCTGTATATGCCAGTGGAAATTATGTAACATCTTATGCGTTTGCTGACATAGCAGGTAGTGTCAGTGGTAATACGATTAATGTTACCGTTCCGTATCGAACGGTCTGTACTTATTGGAACCATAAAGTGCAGGTAAGCGATGGTGCCTATTTTTCTACGGGAGCTTTGAATCGCATTGACGACCAGCACTATCAGGGTCAGTTGACCGTTACAGGAGACGACGGTCAATCCAATATCTATACGGTGAATATACGTAAGGACAATTACAAAGGTCCTGAATACGAGTTAGGTAAAGCAAAATCTATTCGTAAGAATTCAGTTAAGATTCCTGTTAATATTAAGTTGAATGACGCAAATGTTACTTCTATTCGCGTTACATATTATACAAAGAAAAATAGTACATCCTATGTTACGGTACCGAGCACCAATGGAGATATTGACGTGGATGTAGAAATCAATGGTTTACGGGAAGATACAAAGTATTACTATTACTTATCCGTTGTAACACCAGAAAAGACATACGAGACGAGCAGTAAGTCTTTCACTACAAAGAAGAGCACCGACACTACAACCAGTTCAAGTTCTTCTAATAATACAAATAAAACAACGAGCACAACACCTGCTAAAGGTACTAATGCAAGTGGCCCAGGAACGGACGCTAAGCAGGATACTGTTACGCGCAATGAGTGGAAGATAGTAGACGGCAAGTGGTATTACTTCGGCGAGGATGGCTTCTCAAAGACTGGATGGTTCCAGGTTGGGGATAAATGGTATTATGTAACCAAAGGTACCAATGACCTGGCTATGGGATGTTGGAAAGAGATTAGCGGTGTTTGGTATTTCTTTGATGCTTCAGGTGCCATGATAGCCAATAACTGGGTACAGAGCAACGGTGCTTGGTACTGGATGGGACCCAGCGGTTCTATGTTAACCAGCCAGGAAATCGATGTTGGCGGAAGGCGTTATATGCTTGGTCCTGACGGTGTTTGTTTTGACAACAAGATGATTATGAAAGATGGACGGTGGCAGTATTACAAAGCAGGAGCACAAGGACTAGCTGTCAATGAGGTTTTTGAGTACAACGGTTCTACGTACCGTGCCGACGCTAATGGATTTTTATATTAAGTACAGTCTGCGGAGTTAAACACAACTCCGCAGATATATTAAAAGTTGAGTAAACATTATAAATGTTTATAATGTTTGTTGAGCCTTTAATATAACTAAGGAGGTATGCTTTATATGACATTAAGATTGCCTGTAGTATCTATGTTAAGTCCCGAGGAATTAGAAGCAGTGAACGTTTGTAAGTTAGAAGGTGAAGTATTTTACCTCAACTCAATCGAAGAAGTCCCCGATGTGATTGACCAGTATCCTACAGTAGTATGAGAGGTACCTAACCGGTGTTATATTTCTGCAATCGGCAGATTGCGTAAAGGACATTGCGACTACGTTAAAGTAGGCGAAGATGTTGTAACTATTAACAAGCCCAGGTGGGCTTACGGGTAACTCCTTATATGGAGTAGTGTGCTTATACGCACAGAAAGGAAGGCTTATATGCTGAAGTTTAAGATTGGAACGAGTAACGTTAAGGTGTCGGGAATAACGTATGTAGGAGGTATGACGGGCACCGGAAAAACTACCACATTGATAGAGTTGGCGCGACAGAATGCTGATTCGGAGAGGACGTCGTTTTTCTGTAGCAGGGATATTTCTCGCACATTGTTACCGGTGCTGGTAGACGGGTTGTCTCGGTGTACAGATAGTCGCTGTAATGTTTACATAGATAATGCGGAGGAGTTAAAGGAAACTCAATCTGAGTTGTACTGTGATATTATTAAACTATCTGCTTATCATAATGTTGTACTGGGCGGATTCCAGACATTCGACGTACGGACTCTCAATCCCGAGGATGCTTATATCCGTACGTCCATTATGGAAATGGGCGATAGGTGGCATTTTACGCGCGCCTTAATCTTTCCAGAGATAGGGCGGAATACGGCGGAGTTTTGTGGAAGTTGTGCTGAACATAGATTAACGAAAGGATGATGTGAGTGACTCAAAAGGAATTGAGTGAGAAAATACGTGTAGAGGAACGTAGGAAATGCCGAGCTGAGATAGAAGATTTGAAGGCTCGTAATCGTGCGCTTTTACACGAAAACATAAATCTAAGAACAGACAACGCAGAACTTAGACGTACTCGACAAAAAGTTATTAGTGCGCCAGACTGGGTAGTGAGTATGTTTCATATGTACGGTCTGATATAGGAGGAAAGAGATGAAACGTGTTATATCATTATGGTTGTGCTGTTGTCTTTGCTTGATATTAGGTGCTTGCAGTAGTAACTCGCAGGAAACAAAAGATGTTCAACTGGGATTTTTAACACTAGATGGAAACGGGATAGCCAATCATCCATTTAGCGATATAGCTCAACTTGCTGTCGAATGGGAAGAGAATGCAAAGCCGGAGTGGACAGCACTCCCTATCTGGGTTACGGGAACACTTGACGATAAAGTTTTGCGTAATGCAACCGCAAGTTCCTACAGTTACACAATAGGAACAAGTGAAGAAGCGGATGCTTACTACACTATTATTGCTGATGGTTATCAAGAGCAGTTTGAGGATTTATGGACGGAAGTCTATAACAAATTAAATGGTGTTGTGGAGTTCTCAGTTATTGATGCGAGTGTGCCTGCTGATATCATTAGTCTTGTTTATGGTGATGAAAGTTATGGCACTTTACGCGATACCATGACAGACGCATTAGCGCTTATTCGTGAAGTGAATGAAGATGGTCCTTCTGAGACATATAACGAAGAAGCGGGACGTATTTACAATGAGTTTTACAGGTGGTTATATAATTTTTCAGTAGACTCACTTTGAAAAAAGAGAATCGCTTGAAACATATATAAGTGGCGAGAGCCATCTGACCGTTAGAGTATCTAACGCTTTGTAGGCATTCATTTGTTTTGCCTATTCCTCCGAGTTTGTACAGGTGTTACAGCCTGTACAAACATTCGCCTTGGTGCAGGTAATGTAAGTGTGTTATAAGTCGAAGTAATACGCACCCTATGGTATACATCGCTTACACGAGCTTCTGCTAGGAGTTAATCTGGCCGCATAACAAAAATAAAATAATCACGCAAAAGGAGACAAACTATGGAATTGAACAGAGGAACGCGCGGAGCGAGAGACGTCCGCAGGGAAAGAAGCACGAGTCGTAAGTTTAACAGCTTCAACAAGTCATGGAAAGTGGGAGATAAGCTTTCTGTGTTCTTCCCGATTATGTGGTGCCCGGAGAGGGATACCAATGACAACATCATCATGGTGCAGGAAGTTGACAACATGGGACATCCGGTATTTGAAGAAGATGGTGTTACACCTAAGATGACAGAAAAAGGCGTATGGGACGTTGTGACCGGTGATATTTGGGGACACAAAGTCAACAACATGAAAGAATTCAATGTAGGTGGCTCTTTTATCCCGTCCTTAACGGACGTGTACGAAGGACGTCCGGTGCAGTTTGTGCGCGATGAGAAAGGCTTCATCGTTTACGACAATGCTACAGATAAACCTCTTTATGAGACAGTACCTGGGGATGTAACCTACCAGTTCTCTATGATTGCACCGTTGTTCATTAATGGTATGAAGCAGGAAGAACTGTCACGTGTAATGAACAAAAAGTTCCCCACAGAGGACATGAGACGTGAAGCTCTTCAGTCGATTGAAGATAAATATGATACAACCAAAAAGATGGATGCACCGAGGGCGGCGGTCGGAAGATTGATGTTGTATGCTTCCACCGAGGTTATCGTTGTGCCTATGGACGGCAATGACAAGTATCTGCCGGATAAGGCGGGTCAGTATGTTTACGAGTTCACATCCGACCAGAAATTCAGCAATATCCTGCAGGTTTTGGACGATGTGAAGTTTAAACCGCGTGACTTAAAACAGACGTGGATTGAAGTACAGATGACGTTCAACGCTAACACCGACGATGACCGGGGACGTGCAGAAGCCGGACGTAAAGCGGCTCCTATCGGTCTTACACCGGAGTACACGATGCAGAGTAGAGACCCTGATGCTTTCGCTAAAGTATCTAGCATGCTCACCATGCTGCCGCAGGATAATGAGATTATCTCTCACCGCAACTTCTCCTATCAGAAGAAAGAGGAACGCAAGATTGCACGTGCGGTTGAGCAGTATGTTGCTCTGCACAGTGAGTATCTGGACGCTATTCAGAAGGAAGATGATGAGACCCGTCTGCTTCAGCAGGCTTATAAGCTTATGAAGTTTAAAGCGCTGGATAACATGGCTAACGAGGAACTCAAGGCTAAGATTGAGAAGTCTTATACTGAGTTCATCGAGAAACATCCTGAGCTGGCTGAAGAATCTCACCTTGCTACGGAGCGAGAGGATTATCAGGAATTGCAGTTCAAAGGCATGCCGGGGTCCAGAGACCTTATCATGGGCGCAGGACAGTCCGCTACTTTACCGGGCGAGAATCTGGATTTGGCTGACGAAGAAGTGTCTGGCAACGAAGGTGGCTTTGTTGTTTAAATGATATGCGAGGGCGGTGTAAAACCCGCCCTCATTTGGAGGAAAGATGGCGGCTATAAAGACTATACACACGCGTGGTATACAGTCACATAACGATGTGCTGATTGAGTTGCCTGAGACTGGATTAGTGGTATTCTCTGGGGATAATAGTAACGGCAAGTCAGTTATTCGTAAAGTGCTTGAAGATACTATCGCGTATAACATAAACAAAGCTAAAGTACGAAAGAGTCTTATCAGTAAAGACCGCAATGAGGGTAGCCTGGAAATCATCAAGTACGATGGTTCTTCTCTTTATGTCAATATTAATATGGAGGCTTCACAGACTTGGGTGAGACTTATACGTGCGAATGGCGAAGAAGTAACCCGTTATTTAGCGGATAAGAACATACCGGAGCTAATCCGTGAATTCGGTTTTCATTATAATGATACGCGAGACATAAGTCTCAATATCTGCGACTCAGATGATAGTATCTTGTTCTTCCGTACAAGTCATGTTACGAACGGAGATATTCTCATATCGGCTTTGACTGATATGGAAGCGCAGACAAGATATGATGTACTCTATCAACAATATCAGGAAGCGCTTGCTAATCGTAGGCAGTTCTTGGATAATCTTCAGGTAGCACAGACAGCGAAGGAAGCTTTGATTCTGTATGATATTCAGGAAGAACAGGAATTACATGATATATGTGCGAGAGCGGCTAGCTTACTGAGCAAGTTTTATTGGCCGCGTATGAAAGAGGTACCTGAGATGGTATTTCTACCTACGGTCAATGTACGTACTCTGCGTTTACAGGGATACACGGCATTACCGCATATTCCGGTTACACGCATGAATATTCGTGATGTAAGAAGCGTGTCTCGCGATTTAATACAGATAGAGAAAGGAGTGTGCCCGACATGCCAACGTCCGTTTTCTTTGCACCAGACTTGCACAAGCGAGATGTAGACTTTAGTTCGATAAAGGGATATCGTACAGCAGTAGAGCAGGTGCAACAGGACATACTGGAATATTTGTTGTCGCTTGAGGGAGACCGCAAGTTTGTTTCCTTGGGTGATTGGTACGACAAAGGATACCGTTCCACGGGTAGAGTTTACGTGGATTCTTACTACGACAGTATGATAGCGCAGGCAGTTAATAGTGAGGCGTATCTTTGTCTGGGTAACCATTTCTTCTTAGAGCGGGATTCAAATCCAGAAATGTATCTCATCCAACCTTCCTATTTGTATCAACCCAAAGAACGTGTACCTATGCATGCACCTGTTTTTAAAACGGTACCTTATTTGGTAATAGGTCCGGTACAGATAAGCTTTTTCCATTTCAATAAATTGGACAAGAATTATGTCCAGCCAAGACAGCCTGGGGTACAGTTTCATATTGGTGTTTATCATGACGACTGTTGCCTTCCTTCTGATATCAGAACAACTGCTGGTTATTTTGGCAAAACGAATAATGATTATCTGAATAATATCTTCAGTAACATCGATATGGCTATATTTGGACACATACATGTTGCTGTCGGTATTCGCGTATTTACGTTAAATAGTGGAAAGCAAATACCATTAATAGTGCCGGGCGCCCTCTGTATAACAGAGAACATAGACGCAGTTAAACACAAGACAGTTTCTTGCCCAGTGTTGACTGTACAAGACGATGGCACTTATGATGTGAATTTCAAAGAAATGTCCACTCATATGGAAGTGTTGCAGTTTTATAAGATTGCAGAGCAACGTATTGCAAATGACACTTTGGAAATCATGGGTACAGGCGGCAGTGAGTTCGTAGTACCTAAGGCGGTGTCATTGTTGGATTACTTGCGAGGTAAAGGATACACGGAAAAGCAAATGGAAATTATCATGTCCGTACAGCCAGGACAAACCGATTTGTATACTTTACTTGTGCAGATAAAGGAGGCTATGGAAAATGGAGCAATCGCCTAGCGAGTTAATGCGTCAGAAATGGCGTGATATTGTTGAGACGAAACGCTACAACAAAGAAGAAGCTACTAAGTTCTTCATGAGTATTTATTCAGCAGAAACAGACCCCATTTATCCGGTTAATTTGGCAGAAGCGTTTGAAGGGGTTTACTTACCTGATATACGGAAGGAAGGTCAGAGGCTTGAAGATTTATGGCCACATTATTTTGGCCTGAAGGAGTTAAATGAGCCTGACCATTTGGATTATATTCCTCCTTCTCAGTTGTTTTTAGACGAAGAAAAGAATTTTGTCGCAGTAGCTCGTAGTATCCGTAAACGTGCAGATGAAATCAATGAGGAGACGAGGAAGAAATGCGAGCAACGGTCAGCGGCAAGGCATTAAAGAGTGTTTTTGTTGATATAGCAGGGATACTGAAAAGATACGACAGAGCGAAGGTGGTTGGTATAGAAACTACAAAGACTACTATTACGTTTACGGTAGACACAGGTTCCTGTTATGTACGTACATTAGATATAACACCAGTAGCCGACGCAGTCAATATGTCTTTGACTGTTGTGTTTAGCGACTTAGCTTACTTTATTCCTACCAAGGAAGATGTCACTTTGGACATTGCCGAGTATTATGTGCAGATAATAACCAGTAAATCAGATGTGTTACTGCAGATAGGTGATTCCATTGTAGCACCTTACCAGCCTAGAAAAGGCAAGATTGTAGATTTGGATTATGGTATTTTAAGAAAAGCCGTTAAACTGTTCACGTCTACACAGGATTTACAAAGAGCCTATTCACGTGATTTCGCTGTAAGTTTTTACGGCGATTGGGCATTAATGAGGTCACCAACTGTGTGGATACGAACAAAGGCGCAAGGGTTGCGATGTGTATTATCGCTTGAACAGATGCGTAGCATTGTTTCGTTTCAGCCTTCATTCGTTGAGGAATCTGACAGGTTGGAATTTCATAAAGAAGGTGCTTTACTTTCTATACCGAAGATATTACCAGCTGAGGGTGACAATTTCGACCAGCACCTAAAAGGTATGAAGCTCTCTAGCGTCTTGTTAATGCATAACGTTGTCAAAGACCTGATGGAGATGAAACGAGCGATGGGTGTAACCTGGGCGGAAGTCAGTCTGCATGAAGTTGGTTTTAACTTACGTATGAGCAAGGGAGGTATTACACTTTCCAGAGACTATAATAAAACTGGTGATAGTGTATATAGATTCTTATATATGCTGGATATATTTATCATGGTATTAAATCTTTTGGGTGAAGATACTCAAATAGAAATATGGACAAAGGAGGGTATGATTTGCCTCAAGAGTATGGAAACATCTATTCTACTGAGTGTCTAGGATATCGAGATACAGCTTCAAGATGTCGTTTGAAAATCGAACAGACACGGGAAAATCAGAGCAGATTTACAGCTCTGGAAACGCAGATTGAAAACTATACGGCTTTAGCAGATTCTATGACACTTCTTATTGGAACCATTAAGCCTTGGTTAAACGACCTGCTGGAATACAATGCACAGAAGAAGAAAGACTCACTTCTGTCTATCAACTCTGCCCTATCAGTAGCAAACTTCGTAGTGCCGTCATCAATGAAGGGTATCAGATTCAAGATTGAAGGTAAAGAGGCTTGGCTTGAGAATGAGGAAGGGATGGATGCGGATAGACTGGAAGGTTCTGGTTATAAAGGTACAGTAAGTGTGTACCTGCGTAACGTAGTGTTGAGGGCTAATCCTGCGTTGTTGCAGTTTATGGTATTGGACGAACCCTTGGCTAAACTGTCACCCGAGAGTTCAGCTATATTTTCGACATACATTCCGCTTTTAGCGGAGAACATGCAGATTATATGGGTTGAGCACAAAAAGGAAGTATTTTCCAACGTAGAGAACAAAGTAGTTTACACGTTCTTCAAGGACGACAAAGAACATACTTTGGCGCTCAAGGAGGAGTAGCATGAGATTTCTGCACGAGATACTAGGGACCAAATATTTAACAGCGGACTACGCTGAGGATTTAAGGTTCCTACTGGAGCAGACACAAAGAGGAATCTCAACAGGGACAAGGTACGAAGGAAACATTTACGCGTTGCAGGTAAAAAAAGCTATTAATGCTTTCATTGAAGCCGGCCGAGCAGATATCGATATTGTTGATTGCCGATTTGTTGGAGCGGTATGGAATGTCATACGGATGTGGGCGACTAAGTATCCAGACATTATACAGTTTACTGACAGTGGTGATAACGAACGCGATGCTTTCATTCGTACCATGTGCTATGAATCTGTGCACAAAAATGTGGCTACATGTAAGCTACCTATTAAACCGGCGAGCATTGAAGATTTCGCTGAGTGGGCGCAGAGATTAGACCCGAATGAGGTGTATGACGCTATGGCGTATAACAAACACCCTGAGTTCCTTTTACTGCTTCAGTTGTTTAGACCAGAGATACAGATTATAGGCTCATACAAAGATATGTTTGACTATGGGAAACGTGTCTTATCCAGAGTCCTATGGGAAGAATGCCGCGAGTTTCTCTATATACCGGGAATCGTGGACGAGTTTTGGATGACTCGATTGAGTGATAACGGTACGGTACACGTTGTGAATATTGGAGACATTCCTAAACGGGAATTTATAACCAAATATAAGTGTATTCCGGCCGATGTAGGGAGCAAGCAATTTATTGCTGCAACAAGCTCCGACGCGTGGCGCGAAGGCGTGGCACAAATATTAAAAGACGTAGCCGCGTACTTGTCCAAGCGTCCGATTACTATTGGCACTTATTATCCGGAGGAGATATATGACAATTGATGCTTTTATTACGCAGTTAAGCGTGCAACTTAACATGCGGTTTACTGATGAACAGCTTGATTTTGAAAAGAATCTCGACACCCCGGGTATTTGTTTCGCATCGCCAGGAACCGGTAAGACTGCTTCGGCAGTCGCCGGACTACTGGTAACCGAACTGTTCAAGCAGATACCGGGAGAGAATATTTATGCCCTATCATTTACCAACATGGCGACGCTGGAGTTATCAGTAAGGCACAAAGAAGCTTGTGACAAATTAGGCGTGCATCAGCGCGTAAACTTTAAAACACTCCACTCTTTGTGCTCTACAATACTTCGTGAGAATTACCGCTTGCTTGGTATGGAGAGATTGGACACTACGCAGACCACACCGATAGAATCCTTAGCGAACATTGTTTTAGGGATTTGTCGTGACTATAACATTGACCTTGAGCCGCGGAGAGTACGCTCTGTAATAAGGGCTATACGTACACTTAATTCTGCTCTGGTCTTTGAGCAGGAGAATGTGGAGTCGAAGGCTTGTTTTAAAGACACTGGGCTTTCGTATGAAAACTTTCAGCTGATACGTTGGATGTTGTACGACTTCAACAAGAAGTTAGAAAAGATACAGGTAGACGATATCCTGCTCTATACACTGGAGCTGATGTTATCGCACCCCGAGGTATCGATTGAGTTTAAGAAGAAGTGCCGTGTGCTACTGGTCGATGAGGCGCAGGATTTATCGCTTCTACAGTTACGTATTATCACTTTGCTGTCTGACTGTCCGGTATTAATCGGAGATATTAAACAGCAGATATACGCTTTCAACGGAGCATGTCAGGAGATTGTGGAGCAGTTCTACAAATATTTTCCGGGAGCGTGGCGTAAGTATTTTACACGCTCATTCCGATGTAAAAATGAGATAGCAAATTTTGCTACGAAACTCATAATACCTAATCATGTAGGTGGTGAGGACTTTACTGGTATTGGCTCCGGTGGTGTTGTGCAGTTTATGAAAGGCATCGACTACGAAGCTATTTGCAAAAAGATATTCGATGACTATCTTGACAACAAACGCAACTTTCCGAAAGGAATATTATTCTTATTCCGGAATAACTACTCTGCTATACCGCTGGCTGAGACATTCTTTAAAATGCGCTGTCCATTCAGGGTCAACAGGTATGTTCCTGTGTCCGATATGCCGGTGATAAGAGATTTGTGTGCTATAACAGATTTAGCACAGTCTGCTACTTCTATTGAGGAGTTGCCATCTTTAGCGCTTTTGATTCCAGAGTTTCGGCATTATGACCGCATAAGCGATAATCCGTTTTACAAAATCATGATGCAGAAGCACTGCTCTATATTTGACATTAGCTATGCTTTTCGTGATGCTTATAACGGTGAGCGGGTTATGGGAATGTTGTTACATGTTCACGATTTGTGCTTACAGGGAGCTAAGTGTTCGGATATCTTTAACGCCATATACCCGCTGTACTACGAGTATTATTTGTCTGCTCGTGAGAAGTATATGGAATATGACGCTAAGTACTATATGAACATGGCCAATTATGCATTTCGTGGTAAGGGATATCAGGAGTTCCGAAAGAACGAGTTGGAGAAATCTAAGTTCATTCGTGAGTGCAATGAGAAAAGGGTCGGTGTGCGCTGTTATACTTTTCATTCAGCTAAAGGTCTTGAGGATGATATTGTCTACTTATTGTCCTGTGATGAGGGTATTATACCGAACAAGAACAAGTTGAAAGAAATGCAAATGAAGAAGTGCGACATGGATTTGGCCCGCGAGATACGTAATGAGCGTTCACTTGTTTATGTGGCGTGTACACGTGCAAGAGATGAGTTATATATTCATTTCGATGAAGAGTTGTCCTCTATGTTAACGGAACGTAATGACTATGCACAGTATGATTTGCTTTACGAATCATTCAAGCCAAACTACAAAGACGTTGAAGTATTCCAGGAATTCTATCAGAGGGATTACAGTGTCTGAGCATTACTCGGAGCTTCTTGATAATGAGATAGCGAGACAGATACTAGGTGAGTTATATAAGCCTGAATTTGTCTACACTCTTGTCACAGAGCGAGATAGGATGTGCGTTTCGGCGTACGATAAAGATACTGGCGAGCATGTAGATTTAGTCACCGGAGAAGATGGTATTGGTGACGACTATAAGCTTGAAGAGGAAGAAGCCGAACTGTGTGAAGAGGGAGTCGCTCGTATAAAGAATGAGAAAGATAATGATTACACAGTTCGTGCTTTTGGGATTTGGAAGTATGTTATACCCTTAGCTGTAGTTTCTTTTAGTGTGGCTTTAGCTTTATCCATCTATATGTTGTTAAAGTAAGGAGGTGTGCCATGGGGTTCAGACAAAATTTAGGTGCGACATGGGATTGTCGTTTCCACAATGGATATCTCGAAATAGATACCCCAAGTAAACGTAAGTTTAAAACGACTGTTACTATAAACACTGATTGGCAGCGCAACATGTTTACCGGCACCTGCGTTCACTTCCTGGTGATTGAAGGTGAAGATTTGTACGTAGGGTTACGGGATGGGTCGATTATCAGAACAGGACCGGATGGTCTGCTCAAAGCTCTCTACACATGGGAGGCACCAGAGGAACGTATTATCGCTACAGTTGGTTATTATAACGGACGGTACGGGATACGTGAAGCAAAAATTGATTGGGCTGAACCTAAACTGATACATGTGGCTGGAGTGCGTAAATCGTTTGTTTTAAAAGCTGAATATTCGGCTTTAGATGTGGATTTGGCTGAAGGTACAGCAGATGACCGATTGTCTGAATCGCTAAGAGAATCAATACTGGCAGGAACAGGCATAGCTGTTATGCTGAAGGGAGGTGTGCTATTAGATGAGCAAGAACATGGTTACTGGCGAGTTGATAAAGAAATATCCACGGTTCCGACTTTGCAATTCTGATGCGCATCAGAGAACTATCGGTATCTGGAGATATGGGCCGGATGGTATCATAGAGTCAGGGTATTACGATTATACTACAGGCACGATTGGTCCGTATAAGTTCCGAGAAAGATACGGTTATGTTGTTCGCTTCTACTATGAAAAATCAACGCCACCATACTGGATGTTGTTCAAAGCTCTACTTGATACGCGTACAGCATTGGCGGCTTTCTTCGTGAATAACTCTTTCATTTGCCTGCTTTATCCGGATGTGCTGGAGTATACAGATTTGGAAGATATGTCACGAGAGGTTTTTAAATTCAAAGAAGATGAATTCACCCCGTTTGAGGTTATGAACGTGGGGTGGGTTAAAACATATCTGGAGTGTGTGCAGGTATCACATTTGCCGTACAGACTGCAGATGGACTTAAATACAGGCAAAGTCTATTTAGGCAAAGGCCTGTGGGTAACACCTGACGGATTCCCCTTAGAGCAGAGCGGGATTGATTATCCGATGTATAAGAGACTGCTTGACAAACCTGAAGCAAGTGCCGTCTATATGGACGTCATAAGTGGGAAGGAAACTTTTATCTAAGGAGGATTCGTTATGTTACAGGATATTTGGAATTCGATAAGCTGGATAGGTGTACCGGGTGCGTTGTTTGTTGTATTCATTATCTTCTGCCTTGTTAAGGGTGGTAACAACAAAAATAATGGTAACAACAATGGTAATGGTAACAACGGTAGCAACAGCCGCAATAACTATACCAACAATAACAGCACACCTACCAACACGAACAACAGTAATAACAACAATAACGCACAACTTTAAGTTGCGGAGGTAGAATATGGACCTAAAAGAACGGGGCCGTGAAATAGATGCAGCGCTGGTGGATGAGTGCAGTCGTTGGCGTTTAGAAGTACGTGAACTCGAAAGAATTATTGAAGAGCAGGACCGGATATTACAGTCAGACGAGGCAAAAGGAGACCGCTCAGAGAACGCAGTATTTCAGAATGCCGCCGATGCGAAACAGCAGGCGATGATGAACCGAGTAGTGTTAGAGGAAAAGATACGTGTCTTTGAAAACGCCTTCGATTCTTACAGCACGGAGAAATACGTCTCTACCGGAGTGATTAGAATAGGTAGTGTTGTACGTATTACTATACCAAAAATAAATAAAGAGATGACGGTCAAAATTGTGCCCAAACAATCGGATGCTCCTATGAAGGGGGCCATATCCGCAACCAGTCCGTTAGGTAGAGCGCTACTTAACAAGCAAGCAGGCGATAGAGTAGAATATCGTACCGAACGGGGGTTATGGGTCGACCATATACAGGAGGTATATTAATGATATATGCAGCTTCATTGGGGAGTCCGCTTAAGAAAGCGTATGGCGACAAGTGCTATGTGACGAGCGTGACAACAATCACCGAGAATATGAAATTGGATTCCTCAGTTTCCGGCATGGACGTCTGTGTTTTCGGACCTAAAGACGTTGTCGGTATTAACAGAACCAAGGTACAAGCGGCGGCTAACGGCAAGCACCCATCAGTGTGTATTATCTATGTTTACACAAAAGATAAAGAGGCCGCTATGCTCGATGTGCCGTTCAAGAAACAAATCAAAAAGATTGATGCGGATTCTATGCGGGACTGTGTAGACGAATACATTGACGCGCATACAGTTGGAGTAAAGAAAGCTCCTACGAGTCGTGATTCACGTGTTTCCAAACCAATTACTTCTAAACCTGTAGACCCCGCACTGGCGAGCGGAGGTATTAAGGGCAAGCTGTTACGTAACACAGCGGGTAGTACAACAAAGATGAGTGATAAGAAGTCAAGTGACGAGTTGTTATTTGACCCTGCTTTGGAGCTTTATTACTACCTTGACCCTATTGGTCAGATGATTTACTGCGACAAAGACACACGTAGGAGTCTAAGTCGAGCAGAGGTACAGGAGCAGAAAGAGATTATTGCACAGCGAGTATCAGAGGAAACCGCTACTGCTGAAGCCGAAGAGGAAGATATTGAAGAGGAAGATATTCCGGTTAAGTTACCTGTTAGAGGCGGCTTGGAGGAAGAGTCAGCGACACCCGTTGAAACTATTAAACCGATTAACCCTGTCACACAGACTACGCCTACGGAGTCTGTAGATGATAGAACTGCACGGACTTTTGAGAAGAATTTGGAATCCATTTCAGATTTCCATGATTGGGGATTGCTCAAAGAAGCACTGTCAAAAGACGTGGTTGTTCGGCAGTTACTGGAAGAGAATTCTACATTCCAGGGTGTTGTTCAGATGCTGAGCGTTATGGACACGGAAATCAAGACAATCTATCGTGATGCGGGATTAACTGCCGAACAGAAGTTTGAGAAGATGTTGGAAATTGGCGGCAAGCGTTCAACGTTGATGGCTACTCATAACGATATCGTTTCACGTAAGGTGATTGATATTATGGAGGCTGTGACAATCAGTGCACGTAGGACTGTCGAAGAACTTCTTGCAGAACACAGGCAGGCTATTGAGCAGATAACTGTGGCCGATAAAAATATTATGGATGAGACAGAACTCAACCGGCTTATCGAGAAACGCACTAATGCGGTTGTTGAATTGCTGACAGTTACTAAGTCAATTGTACAACTGTATCAGGCTATGGACCTTGAAGTTAATGACACTATTCTCACGTTGGACAAGAACCTGCCGTCTGATAATGAGTTCATTAATAATATGGTTGGCTCAGCAGCTCAGATTCTTACACCTACGAATACTAAATCATTAGCGTTTACACTTATGAAAGCTCTGCAAAGCAAACGCGAGATTCTTACGTTATTGCAGGGTCAGGTTGACAGCGTTATTGATGCCGTGCACAATCTTCTCCAAAAAGATGAAGCTATTATCGAGTACCAGCAGCACATGATTAAAGTGCTTAAGGCGCATCGAGTAGAGGACGTTGTTGTTCTCGACAGTGTGTTGAAGAATATTCTTCATATCTATGTCGGTACAGAGGGCACGGGCAGAACAGCGACTACGCTTACATGGGCTGGTTGTCAGTCACGCAGACGCAACACATTACTCATTGATTTGACGGGTAACAACAAACTGCGGGATTATGGTGTAGAGCCTGTTATGCTGGATGATTTCTTAAGAGAGCATATCGACCGGCAGTTATGTGTAGTAGAAGGTGTCATTGACGATGTTGAAGAGCGTGTTGAATTTGTACACGAACTTAAGACGCGGCTCGATTATTACGCCTACATTGATGTTGTACTTGATGTAGACCAGATGGATTTCGTCAACATGCTGGCGGAAGAGGCGTTGACTATCAACTACATTACCGACTGCACGAATGACTCACTTGAAGATATTGAGACGTGCTATGCGTCGACTGAGGTGGAAAATGTAGCGCGCAAGTTATTACTGATTGACCCGCCTATTGATGTGTTAAAACTTGCCAATAAGGTAGGCGCAGACGTAACAATGACAAAGTGCGTAACGATACCTAATCTTCGCAAGATTAAGATGTGTTCTGTCACAGGCGAAGCTCCTTACGAATATCGTGAAGTGAGGTCTGTATTCGAGGAAGCTTTCAGATAAAGGAGTAGTCTATGATATCATTACAGGGAAGGTTACGCGCATCTGACTTAAACAATGTGCGAGAAACGACCAGGTTAATGTTTAAAAATCCGGACGACTTTAAAACACCTGAAGCAGTTATTGTACATGAACAGCGAATGATTTCTGATGACGAGTTATTGCAGGCTTGTTGCGAAGAGTACAATCTTAAACTGGAAACGCCACGAAGGGAGTACATACCCTACGCTATGTTGATGAAATTCAGGAATATGAATTGTGTTCCTATAAGGTATTCAGCTGTTTCTAGTACAATAACTGTGGGCGTGTTACCTGAACTTCCGATGGAAGAACGAATGGTCGGTAATTTGTTTATCGAGAAAGTTAATGTACCCATCTACTATTTTGTAGAGAATTATATTGACTATTATGGATTGCCACCATTTTTATTGGCATTGCCTGAAAAAGATTATTTAAAATTTATATTTACTGAAGCGTTATCACTAAACGCAACAGATATAACAATATACAACACAACAGCAGATACTGCTGACATATTCTACAACGTGCGTAAAAGATTGGTGCATAGTCGCCGTAAGATATCTGGGGATTTAGTACTGTCTCTTGCACAGTTGTTAGCGTCGGAATCTGGTTCAGCCTTTGACCCGTCGTGCGAGGACCCTCGTTTCTTCTCTATGAGAATTGACATGCACACACGCGGGCGTGTTGTCATTAACAAAGTATACTACGGATGGTGTATAACTATTCGAGTATTACCCGATGAATATCTTGTCGCTACTTTGGAGGATTTAAATCTAACTCCAGCGACTTGTGGCTTCATCAGGAAGTTTGTGCTTTCTGATGAAAAAGGACTACGCTTGTTTATTGGTGAGACAATGTCGGGCAAGAACACATCTATATTGTCCGCGCTTATGGAGCACGTAAAGAAAGACAAGTACAAGATAGTATCTGTTGAAAGTCCTGTAGAAATACTTGTTAAAGGTATCATACAGATTAATACCGAGACCGAGGAAGATTTCGCAAAGAATGCGGACTCCCTTTTACGCCAAAATCCCGATATTGTGTACTTTACAGAGATAACTGAGAAAACAGCATATTCTATTCTCAAACAGTCGAATACGTCTAAAGCTGTGTTTTCTTCGGTGCATGCAAACAGCATAGCCGATGTTATATCCCGTTTAATGGATATAACCGGGGTTGACTCTGACCGTATAGTACAGTCATTGCAGTCATGCGTGTATCAGGTATTAGTGCGCGATGAGGCGAAAGATAGGATATATCCAGTCAACAGGTGCGTACACTTTAGTGATGAACTAAAGAGCCGTTTATACGGGCAACCGCTTTATCAGAAACAAGCAATACTCAAGGAGGTGGAGGACGATTGGCATTCTTAGATAAATACAAGTATGTCACTAATTACGGTATAAGTTTCGAGTCGTATAAGCCCTATGTACCTCTCGTGCATAAGAAAAGAAAATATGTACCTCCGGAGGTTCCGAGTATTACAGTAGCCGATGGTGATGCGCGGTCACGTGATTTCATTACGGCTCACGATTTAAGAGACTACAGACGAACGTCATTCAATCTGGTGTTGTTACCTAAAGTTGATTTGGCGTTTGACGTAATAGCCAAGGAGGTCTATGGGTTAGGTGAATGTTTATAGCATGAGAGCTGAAACGCTCTCAGGAAATCCCTATGAGTTTACCATATTGGACGCTCCAATTATAATAGGCGAGAATAGATTTGTTCTCGTGAACCGAAAGTTCTCGCCTATTTTAAAGGTGGACAGTGTAACTCTAGGTTCAGGTGTTGGAGTCTATGTTGGCGATGTGCTTAAGGACGTAGATGGGAGTGAGTGGTATGTAGCTTACGGGAGAGGATTTCATGCAGTGCATATGGTAAAACACACCAAACGTAAGTTGTATGACTTTGATGTGCTGAAACCTATCAGGAGATTACGTCCTGAGGAGTATGAAAGATACCATGTGCGTAAGCCTAAATTAAAGTTTAAATATCAGGGAGAAGTTTTTACAATCAGTGATATAATCGGTAAGTTAAATGATAACATCATTATCAGGCAATTATCGACAAAAGTACCGCCTAGCGAAATTCAGCAGTCCACGAATTTTATGTACAACAAGAAACATATATACTTGGGCGACCAATACAAAGGTATGCCTGTGGTTCTATGTTACGGTCGCATATGCGTACAGAATGAGTTCGGTGCGTATGATATAGCGAGCAGAGAATATATAATTAAAAAACAGGAGGAACTATAAGAATGAGGAAGAGAGCGTTAGATGCCGGTGGAAGTCAGACAAGAATTGCAAAGAGTGCTTTGGACAAGACAAGCATTTCGTCCCCGTGTATGGAGATTTCTGCGGATGCGGCAGTGAAAGGGCACATCATCAAAGATAAGCTGACCGATTTCGTTATCAAGAAAAGTCCCTGTGCAGCTTTAAATGGTCGGCGTTTTGTAAAAGGGGACGCTATGAATCAGTACAGTGGTAATATGCTCATTTGTAACAACGAGACTGTGAAGGTGCTTCAGGAAGTTACCTACATTAACTTGTTGTACGCTATCGCGGCAGATTGCTACAATCGCGAGATTAATGACGGTGATTTTCAGATTATCGTTTGCATTCCTGCGGCCGAGTTCTATGATGATAGAAATGATAGAATTGATGAAGTTAAGACAAATCTGGCTGGTACTACAAGTATCTACTTTCCTATGCTAGACACGAGTGTAAGGTTCACGATTGACCGCCAGTCTATCGGTGTTGTGGCTGAGGGTGTTGTGGCTGCTTATAAGTACAAGAACGATAGAAATTTTGTGTTCAAAAACACAATCATCTTTGATGTAGGGTACCGCTCTACAGACGTAACTGTTCTCTGGAAGTTTGAACCCGTGGGTGAGGGCGCCGCTTCTCGTCCTGTTGGTGGGATTAATCTCGAGGCAAACATCCAGTCCAGAATGGAGCGTGACAACTTGTTCGTAACGACGAGTACGATACAGGAGGCACTGTCTACTATCTATGTTATCGACAAGGATGGTACGGAATTAACGGATATTACAGACTATATCCATAGAGCGAAAGAGGAAGGTGTGAAGGATTACATCAGCCGCGCTTTAGACTTTATGCGAACAGACCACATAGTGGTTACAAGAGCACAGGTTGAGCAGGCCGTACGGTCGCACTACATTCTGCACGGTACAGAAATTGTGGATATCACCGATTACGTGCATGAAGCAAAGAAGGTGTTCGTGGACCTGTTACACCGTGTAGCTTTGGACGTTACCAACGCGAAGATGATGAATATTGGAGATATCTCCAATGCGTTGTGTGTAGGACGTCCGTTCTCTGGAGACTTGGACGACCCGTACAATCTGGTTAATATGTTAAGAGATAAGTTCCGTGGGGATGTTTGTATGTACGCAGTACCGGATGCGGGCACGGCAAATGTGGTTGAGATGATTCAGTTATTGGGTTCTGATACTGAATGATTTATTCCATTCCGGACGAACTCGCTCCCTACCTGGAGTACATACCGGACGACATGCTGACAACTATAATAACAGATGCGCTTCGTGCGGCGATATTTAAACCAACCGAAGCGCCTGTTACAGAGAGTAGTCAACATTTTGATGTGAGCCAGTTACTGGAGCAGATACGCGGTATGGTAGATAATCAAGCTGTACAGCAGGTTAAGAGTGCGTTGAGTGCACCTTCATCACCGAAGTCGGAGACTGTTGTAGCGGTTACTACAAACGCGGCAGAAGATGTGGATGAAGATATGAGAGACATTGTCGCTAGTTTTGCGGCGTCAGTAATAAAGTGAGGTGCATTATGGATATCATACAGGATATACTCAGTGAAAGTGAAGTTCTGGACATGCCCATGGAAACTCTATCGGCTTTTGTTCGTTTGTTTAATGTGAACATGAACCAGAAGGTAGAGGAGTACATGAGCATGCCAGATGCGAATCCGGATGTGGTGGAGAAACTCAGCATGTGTGTTGGAGATTTCGTTACAGAATCCACCTTTCATTTAAAAGTAAAAGATAGAGACACCAAATCTCTGTTAATGAAGAATAACATGCGGGACTTACCTATGCTCGTCTACGCTAACGATGTAGATATTGATGAGTTCATTTCTGAGCTTAAGTGGCTGTCACAAAATGAGGATAGGCTTCACGCGACTCTTCCTACGCGTACGGGAGATATGTATAAGGAGGCGCTTAAAGCGGTCACTGTCTTTCAGAAGGATAAATCGTTCGTGCATCCACACGACTTGGTGCACATCATGACTATGTATCGCTCTACTCTGTTCTGTCCGCCACACGCTAAACCGCAAAGCACTGGCATGCGTAGTTTATCTTTAAACAAGAATAGATGGAAAATGCAGTTAAGAGCGGCAGAGTACCTAAAATACTGTATGGAGAATGGTATCTCTCCGGACGTAGCAAGGGAGTGTTAAATGAAAGTCTTAAGATTATTTGACGTATCAGCTTTTGTACATGCGGGTACGGTAAACAAGTATGCTCACTTACTGCCCCCGTTAGATGTACTACCCGATATGTTTCGGGAACGGCGCATATATTGTGGCGGTGTTTCCATGTTGTGGAACGTTCTCTATCAATACTGGGGAACATGTGACATGGTGTTCTGTTGTGATAGACGCCCCACCATAAAGCAGGGTATGTACGAGTGGTATAAGAGTAGCAGAGAACACAAGGCCGGAGTTTCCAAAGCCAAGGAAGTGTGTGAGTACATTTTGAATGATTGCGGATTACCTGTGCTGTTTCAGGAAGGATACGAGGCTGATGATTTCATCTACTCGATGGTGCAGGAGCATAAAGAGAGTTACGATAAAATATACGTGTATACGGGAGATTCTGATTTGTATTTTCTTGTAAGCGACAACGTGTCAATCGAACCTTCGAGTACGAGAGCAAAGCGAGTAAATATGCAGAACTACACGTACACAGTACGTAACAATCTCTTTACACCTTATAACGTTTTAACCTTCTACAAAGTGTTGTTTGGTGATAAGGGTGACGATATCCCGCCGCTTGAAGGTAGATTAGCGGCTCGTATGCAGGAAGCTCTGGATGTGCCGCTTTATCAAAAGTTCTTTGGTGACAAAGAAACCGCCCTATCCCTTATAGGTATGTTCGGACCTGACGCTACAAAGCAGGGTCAGCTAGTCTATCCACTGGATGTGCGCGTACCCACAACGTTCGCTACAGGCGATAAATTACGTATCGCTGAATGGGGTAATGCCTTTCACAACAAGTACTGGAAAACAGGCAGTCGAGACAGTGAACATATCGAAAGATGTATAGCAGAAATGGACGAGTTGGGATTAGCTACTGATGACAATAGCTAGTATCTAATATGCTGTAGCGGGTAGTGTAAAAACTACCCGTAAGGCAAAAAACATTTGGGTCCTATACATATACAAATAGAAGTGCGAGTACAACAAGAGGAGGTAAACCTATGACACCTGTTGTAGTTTCTGCCGTACTGACTGTGAGTTTATTTCTCTACAATTATTTCCGACTAGGGATTGAACTCATGGAGTCATTACGTAACGCTATTATCATGCTTGCTCTGTGCGTGGTATTTTCTCTCCCCGTAGGAAGATGGGAGACGAGATTAGTGGAGAATACAGAGCCAATAACTGCGGAGTTGATTTATGTAACGCCGTGCGACCATCACATTGAAGCTGGTGGTCACGCGACCTATATAACCCCCCGCCTATACAAGTTTATTTACATTGTGTTTTAACGAAGACGAGCATGTTGTGCAGTTTTGCCCGATTTGTTATACACGCGAGGAAGCGGTCGAGACTTATTTAGCACAGAGGTGAAACAGATGAGATTAATACGTGTGACGGAGGACGCGCTGGCGTCTATTCTTGTAATGGATAGGCGTTTAGAGGAGTATCCTGAACCCTATCGGAGTAACAAAGATATTGATATTGAAGTGTCTTTCGAGACGTATAAAAAGTTCATCGACGATTACCTTGACGTGCATGATTACTTGGCCACTAGGACAACCCATTTGAGGTATTACCTGTTAAATGGTATGGATGATATGTTGTGTCGTTGTTTCTATTTGGACATGGCTATGGCAGTAGCTAAGGAGCTGTGGTATACCGACATATCTGAAGTACCGACAGGAATACATCATGTAGTAGAAGAAGCAAATTGTTTCGACAAAGGCTACGTGGATGGGTTACACGAGATATTCACCTCTGAATTATCTCGGGCGCAGAATAAGTTGATGAGTCATCTCAAAACTTTGAATTATCAGTTAGCTCCGGCTAAGGTTGTAAAATTTAAGGAAGAGATGGATTACGCAACTTTGTTGTATGCTATGTCGTCTCCAGGCAATGAGTATGGTGTGGGCTTTAATCGATGGAGTTTTGAGAGGAGCGATGCATATGGAAACAATGGAGATATTAAATAGATACAACCTGTCTGCTGAAAATGCAGCTATGGTAGCTGAACTCATGAAAGAGACAAATGCAGGCGAAGGTATGTTCGTACCCGTAGCCATCAATACAGTACTTACTATGTCTCGCAAACATCGGCAAGCTTTAGGAGAAGAGCCTACATTGGAAAATATCAAACAGCTCTACGATAAGTTACCTACCTCTTGTAAGGAGGATTATGGTGACAATTACCTCTTAGGTTATATAAATATTTTAATGTGCGGGCAATTAATTTAACCGGGCATTGAACATATAGACTTGGAGGAACCAAGTAAGCTACCGCCGATAAAAAGGTGTATTGCAGATAGGCAATGTCTGTCTGTTTTACAAGGAGGCCGCGCACAGGGTGGTCTGCTATAAATATACTATATTATATAAGGAGGTTCATGACTATGAACGCAAACGAAGCTAACCAGAAGTTTTTACTCGTGTGTGCGAGAAATCGCATCACCAACCCGGAAGAGGTGCAGGCAACCATGCAGGCAATCCTGGCATCCGCACCGCAGGCTGTACTTGACAGTATGGCGGACAAGAGCGATGTTGAGATGGCACTGGAGCTGGCAGACGCTTATTTCAGAGCGCACGGCGAAGGCGCAACTGACGACCCGAATGTTACCAAGGATACCAAACCGCAGGATGCACCGGCATCTGCTGAGGAGCTGTCCGCTATTCAGGATTACCTGGATGCAAACGCTTCCGACACAGCTAAGAGAGCCGCTCAGACTCACGTTGTGTCTGTAATCACAGACAAGCCCGTACTGGCTAAAATCCATGTGCCGAATGCACGTCTGGTGCCGACTCTGTCCGACAAGACCGAGGGTCTGTTTGCTAAGTGGGAATCCACATTAGTAGACACACCGGAGAACAAGCAGGCATTCGAGGACCTGAAGGCCGCCTACCTCAAGAAAGAGGAAATGGAAGTCTATATCAATCCGGACGCAAGAGAGAAAACTATTGGTTGGAAAATCTCGACCACGGACGACAAGGAACAGCCTATCACCATGAACCTGACAAGAGAGACTGCTATCTCCTTCTTGCTGGTTAAGGTGCAGGGTGCTATCCAGCCGAGAGGCGAGGAGTCCATCGGTATTCGTATTAAATGGACCGCTAAGAGACAGGCCGCTTCTGGAGACAACGAGAACAACTCCGCCTCCAAGGGTACGACTTCCGTAACACTGTTAAACCGCAAGGCTCTGCAGAGCAACGACAAGCTGTCCATCTGCTCTTGCCAGATTCAGGAAGTAAACGGCGAGAAGCTGGTTAATGACCAGTTCAATGCTAAGACTGCCGCAAGCTTCAAGGTTGTAACAGACCGGAAGAACAAGAAGGGCGAGGTTATCTGCAGAACTATCCGTCTGCCTGGTAAGACCTCTGCTTACAGAGTACAGAGACTTGAGGAGTTCGTGAACGACTTTGGTCCCGCAGAGAGAGCAAAAGGTGTTGGTATGACCAAGACCGAGAAGAAGAAAGTCACAGAGGCTGTTAAGCGTGCCCTTATCGGCATGCAGGGACAGGCTGTTGAGGACAACGACCTGCGCACCGCACTTGCTGCTATTCGTGCGAACCAGCGCGCTGCTGGTCCGAAGAATTTCAGCTAAGTCGGACAGTAGAGAGGCGTGGTGCAGAAATGTACTGCGCCTCTTTTTACATTGAGGAGGTCATATGAACTTATTAGTCGACAGAGAAACTAAGATAGTAGGCGTTGGTCGTACACAGGAAGAGGCCATGGCTTCTATGCAGTTTAATATAGAGCGCAGTGGTCGTATAACACCACAACGTGCAGAACGTCGCAAAGAAATACATGCATGGTTACCTACTCCTAATCTGTTGCATATTAAGGGAGTAGGTGCTATCCTATATGAGAGTAATCATTTTAAGAACCTTAGAACCGGGCGGGATGTTCGTGTTAAGGTTAAACCCCTCTCCCATTATTTGTGTCTATACAGCGCATTTGACGGGAAGTTGAGTTACGAAGATTTTACAATAACAGTAGCACCTCAAGTGGATTTGTTTCTGCGGAATATCTCAGACAAGTTTTTGTCATTAAATGATTTCCCTTATATCAAGCCGGCTGAGACGCTTAATATAAAGTACTATCATGAAACAATCATACCCGGCCTGTTCCTCATAGAGACTTACAACAATACCATTGTTGCTTCATATAATGATGATTACTATGAGGTGGACAAAATGATGGGTGTGGATAGTGAATGCCTTATCTCGTATTTATTATCTTCTATTGGTTTTACTTACGATGGGATGGAAATGAGGAAAATACATGAAGAGTGAGATTATCTATGATGGTGGTGTATTAGAGAAACGTGACAGGATGTTGCAGAATCTCGCCACTATAATTATCAGTGAAACTCTACAATACAATATTCGCGCGAATGCTAAAGCTTTAGAGGATAAAGCTATTCTGAAAGAACGTGCGTTAAAAGAAGATTTACGGAGTCACTTCTATTTTGATATCAAAGTTGGTTCCGTGGTTTATCCGCTCTTAGCCGTGGGTGATTATGGTCTGGCGTATATGGGTGGTATAACTGATGAAATATTTAATGGGGTTAAACGCACCTACTCTATTATTAAACTCGAGGAGATAAACACGCTTAAGTGTCCATGGTTTACACACCTTGGTAAGGAGTTTGAAAAGGTTGTTTTGGATAATCAGGAGACTCCAACTCTAGGGGATGTTATGGGCTGGCAGTATGAAATCGACCGTGATGCTTTTGCGGTCTCTGAATTATGGAAAGAACTCGAAGTACGTCGTGGTATGCTGGCTGAGAGAATTGGCACTGAGCCCTTCATGGTCTATAAGTTAAATGATGTGCATAAGTTATTATCGTACTATCCGAGCGCACCTGTGACGTCTATACCTATCAGTATTGAACATCAGGAGATTATTCTTAAATGTTGGAGTAATTTTCTGGAGAAAGAGATTGAGCATGATTAAGCTTGCACTTGCGGTGGCGTTTCTGCTGTATGTGATATCTTGTACGTCTCTATTTCGGATATCTAAATACTTATGCTTACCCTGCTCATTGCTTTCTTTTATTCCGTTAGTGAACTTAGTCTATTTTAGTTACACTTCGGATAAGCTGGTGGTAGAATCTCACGATGCTGACCACTCCTACTTACGCTATATTAGCGTTGGATTTATTTTAGTAGGCATTATAGGATTTGTGTTGTTGCAACTTGAACCCTATGACGTTACCATAATTTCTGGTAGAATAATGCTATTGAGTGGATGTGTATTTACAATGCTAACACTTTGTGCTGGTTACATCAACATACTCATGGCAGGATATAATCACCCAATACTCGTAGCTTTATTGTCGCTTGTAATTCCATTCCCTGTGTTTCTTTTTATTGCAAGTTTTACAATTAAATCTTACGTAGAGGAGTCTTTGGAATTATACTTGGAACAATAGGTTATTGGAAGTATGCGAGTCTTTTGGGAATGGAGCTCAAGTGGTTGCTACTACTTCCTGTTTACCGATATGCCTACATAGGTATGATAGCTAACGCCTATGCCAAAGAACAGCATGTGGAGGGTGTAAACTATTCAGTTTACGAAGTAGTACTGTCTACGGTATTTATCGGGTGCGCAGTATTAACTTACACGAAAACGACCACGATTACAGTATCAGCTTTATGCGCTATATCAGTATTGTGGGCCGTGGTACGCATGGTGGAAAACTTCACCATCTTTAAGATGTTTAATAAACATCCGTTTTGGTTTTCTCTTATTGGATGCCTTCCGGGTGTAATGTTGTATAAGGCCAAAGAAGCCTTAAGAGTGCTTGAAACTATGTAGCACTACGTAGTGCTACTACATGGCTAGAAGATACTAAACAAAAAGTTATAGTAACTTCGGTCGTGTACTTGTAAGGAGGTATAGTATGCTAAAACGTCCTCATGAATTTAGTGACGTGATAGGCCATGAGGTCTACAAGAGATACTTTATCGAACGTATACGTAAAGGAAATTTACCACAGTTTATCATATTTAACGGACCCGAGGGTCTAGGTAAAACCTCGTTAGCAGACATTCTGGCCATAACTATAAACTATGGTTTTGATGACACACCAGAGAAGCGTAAGGCGATAACAGAGGTTATTGATAAACAACATTCGATTGATTGCATTAAGAAGTATAATATGGCAAAAGATTCTGGCAAGGATACAGCCAAAGAAGTTCTCGCAGAATTGTCACCAACCATGTCTTCTACTGGTAAAAAAGTGGTGATGTGCGATGAGTGTCATGCTATTATGGATGCGGCGCAGGACGTGTTTCTTGTGGAAACAGAGTTTATACCTAAGAATACGTATCTTATTATGATGACTACTGATTTGTCTCGGTTGAAGGCTACGTTACAGTCTCGGGCTTTTACTGTAAATCTCAATCAACTCACTACAACAGAAATGATAAAGGTTTTAAAAGAGGAGACTGAACGTAGACAGTTAACAATACAAGGTGGTGAGCCAGTTTTACGTATGATAGCTGAATGGGCGGACAACAAACCGCGCGCCGCTCTCAACATATTAAACGCTTTCGGAACTAACGAAATAGTTAATACGGACACTGTGCGGGAATTTATTGGATATATGAGCCTAGATGAGATTATGCCATTAATCTCATCCCTAAATGGTTCTATGACGTTTGGGTTGACGTACATTTCTGATATGCGTTTGAGCGACAACCTCGTAGATAACTTAGTGGAAGTGCTACGCATTAAGCTGGGACAACCTTCCTACAAAGTTTCTATAGAGGAGTATCATAGAACTCGACAGAAGTTGGAAACTGTTACCGAGGAAAGTATTATGAAGTTTCTTCACAAAGTAGCAGGTCTGCCTAAGCTTACGCGAGCTGGTTTAATCTCTGCATATATGTATGCACACTCATCCTACGAACGGTTGTTTGTAGAAGATAAGAATGTGTTACATGAAGAGGAAGCTCAGAAGTTGCAAAACCGGGAATTAGCCCCAGCTGTGACGGCTACGAGATTTGCACAGGCTCCGTCCATCGAGAGTTTATTGTCAGATAGCGCCATATTGGGGGAGGATACAAAACTGTGAAGCTAGCTATTCTTTTAGCTTTGACATTATTTTCCGTTCTATGTTTCATAGGGTTAGTTATAGGCAAATTGGATGTAATAACTGTTACGTTGATTATTATCGTCTATTGCAATATCTCTTATGGACTTTGTGGAAAAATACGTAAGAGAAAGAAGAAAGAAGAAAGTCCAGAGGAACAGACAGAAGTTTCTAAAGAGGAGGAATAAGTATGGTTTGCCCGTACTGTGGCAAAGAGATTGAAAGACCAACTAGAGAGCATTTTTTCCCGCAATCTGTTTGCAGTAACGGGTGGGATTTTTGGGCATGCTATTCTTGTAATAAACTGAAGCGCGAACACGTTGTATATCCCGCCACTCAACTGTTCAAACAGTGGCCAGAGAATTTTACAATCACTAAGTTTAAGCAGTTGTGGAAGTTATCTGATTGGGATAAGTATCTTAATTTGGTACCAGCTAGACGCATGCGTCAAATATTTGACGCCGGTAAGTGGATAGACGGCGCATATATGTTTACCGTCGAAGAGCGCTTGTGCTATAATTTGGATTACGTTAAGGAGATATACGAATTATACGATAAGCTGTTAGCCGAGGACGATAATCTGCAAGCACTAATTGTAGCCCCTACCATGCGTAGAATATTTGTACTTCACTCCTATGCTTGTGAGTTTGGTACACCGTATAAAGAAGTGGAAAGTTTACGTATAGACAAGTGGGTAGATATGAACGTAGCAGGTTGGCTTGTGCTTGGTTCTGCTAAATATTATGTGTGGAAAAGTACAGTGAATTATAAAGAGTATTTCCGTAAGCTACTGAGTGCACCGTCATGCATGGAGATATTGTCGGATAAATGGGGATTACTGGAGGGATATTAATTGAGTGAAGCGATTTATTAACACGAGTCTTTTGTCTCTATTCATAATATTCATGTCTGTAGTGGCATGGTATTATGCTATAAAACCGGAGATAGAAGGGGATGCAAACTTTCTTAGGACAGAGGCTGAACCTTTTGTAGTCACTGTGCCACTTGGAGGTAGAATGTATTTTGACGTTTCTATGGATGGGATTAACACCGTCTTAGAAGAAACTAATCAACTTACGTTGTGGCGGTTTAATGATGGGCGTATTGTACGTACGGCTAATCATGAGGCTGGAAAAGTATTAACACATCCAGTCTACTATATGAGTAACAAGGATGTGTTTCGTGGTTTCGATAATTACTATATCTCTATAAGCAGTCCTGAACAGTATGTTAGTGTGGCGAGAGATAGTTTAGTGGATAACGAGCCTTACGAAGCACCATGTCCGGAAATGTCTGAGGAAAATCAGATAAACGAATTACCGGATATCGAGATTCCTACTGGTTACGAGGAGGACGGAATCTGGAAGTTACCAAAAGGTATTGAGGAAATGGTGTTAGCCCAGTCGAGTAATGATATGAGTTACCACAAAGGCGACTGGTATTTTAACTATAATTTCCGGTATCAGAAACACAGTGATGCTGTAGTAGATGCGGCAACACGAGTGTGTGCGTTAAGCCATCAGGATTTAGATTGGTGGTTTGATGACGGTAAAATATTCATTGCAAAAGCTGGCACAGAGTACGCGTGTGTACTGCAACAGGATTACACCTCTTGTTACTTCATAAGCAGCAATGATTTGGGTTATATTTTATTAAACTTGGAGGTTTAATGTGGAAGAGATTTATCGTACACTGAATCGTTTAAAATCACGAGGGATGAAAGGCTGGCATGCCACAAAACAAGAATGGTTAATAGAACAGCTGGAAGGGTACGATACGAAAGAGTTTAATAAGTTTCTACAAATATTTCTGTATATTCAGGATTATAATCGTAGAGTGTTAACTATGGAAACTGTTGTGGAAATAATACTAAAAGCCATGCAAACTTAAGGAGGACAATATGAGCATTATACAGGGAGCTAAAGCTGTAGCTGAAATAGCCAGTACACACAAAGACGTTCTTGTTAAAACCGGACAGGTGGGTGCGCAGGAGGTAATGAAAAAGAAATCTAAGGACGAAGCTAAAGTGCGTTATGCGGATTATCTTGCTTACAAGAATAGCGGCGAGCCGGACGTAGAAAAGTTTTCTTATGACCGGTCACAGACAACAGGCAGGGATTGGAATACTATAATGGAGAATATCAGATTTCATATGCAGAAGAATGGTGAAGTAGAAAGAAAGGCTCTGCCTAAAGCCGAAGTAGACGCGTTACCTGATTTGTCTGTAGGAGAAGAGCAGGAGTTAGCGGCTAAGATATTAAGCTATTTTCCACCAGCTTTATTAAGCGAGTATGAAGGTAAATCAGATATTTATAAAGCACTGGCAGTTTCATATGAAACTATTTGTAAATAATGTAAGGAGGAGATATGCTAGTTGCGACGGAGCATGTGAAGAAAAAATATAAGGACTATTTTAAGATTCTCCTTATAGGATTAGTACTGAGTTGGTGGCGGCATTGGGAACCGTTTGCGGCTATTGGCTGTGTGTTTGCAATCTTTCTGGTTGCGGAGATTTTAATGTCTTTATCAGGGCATTTGGTTGCACGTATACTTTACGAGCGCGTTTATCCGAAATCCGTGGAAGAGCTTAAACACACGAGCAAGCAATTTCAGTACATACTGAAAGTAGATGGCAAGGATGTATATTCCTATGTCTACAATTTACCATTAAGTAAAGTGGAAGTTCGTTGTTGGAAGTTCAGAGGTTCATACCTTATTGAGGTAGTACGTAAGAAACGGTAGTAATTACGCGCTCCATTCAATAAAGGAGAGCTTGTATGAAAAGACTAACAATGAGTGTTTTAGTGCTTATTCTCTTGTGTGCTTTGTCTGGAACAGCTTATGCAGCTCCGGAAGAGTCTACAGAAGAAACAGTAGAAGAGACTGAGCACGTGTGTAGTTATGATATATTTGATCATCGTGTAGTGGCGCCAACTTGTAACACGACAGGTATAGATAGGTATCGATGTGTTTGTGGAAACACTATTGATGTGGAAGTTCCTAAGTTAGAGCATCAGTGGGAAGCAGAGTATACGATGTTGGAGCCTACTTGTACGGATGCAGGTAAAATAGTACATAGGTGTCCAGTCTGTGGAATTATCGAACAGACTGGTACAATACCTGCGCTTGGACATGATTTCCAATGGAAGTGGTATGAATTGGATGGCAACGCTAATGCGTACAAACAACTGACCTGTACTCGTTGTGGAACTAGACAAGGCAATCCAGTGTATTCTACATTTACTGTTACTTATGTTACAAAGGACCAGGACACTAATGCTGTCTTAGAAACGTCTACTACTGTGGTGGACTATGGTACGAAAGTACGTGGTGCTGATTTAGGAAAAGAAGATGTTGTCTACGAGGGTCGTACCTACGTCTACAGTAATGAGACAATAGCTGAGGTGCATAGCGATACTACTGTTTATCGGTTAATGAGGAAACGTGATTATACAGTAATGTTTAGTGGTAATGGTGGAGATGGTACAATGCCTGATATTGTGTTCCAATACGGCAAAGAAGATTACATACCTGAGAATATTTTTACCCGCACTGGATATACGTTTAAAGGATGGAGTAAATCTCCTTCAGGAACTGTTAGTTACAGAGACAAAGAGTTGGTACATGACCTCATATCACGTACCGTGGAACCCAACAGAATTACTCTATACGCTGTGTGGGAAGCTAACAAATACAAAGTTAGTTTTGATGTGGGAGAGGGTATACCTATAACTCCCATAACTGTAACTTATGGCCAACCCTACGGGACTTTACCAGTTCCTGTATGGGAAGGCATGGCTTTTGCCTATTGGGAGTACAGTGAAGAGATAGGGGAGGATGACTGGTCATACACGACAATAGAATCTACAACCATTGTTTGGCTAACAGGTGACCACACTATAACAGCTCGATGGAACGCGGACACTATCAAAGTTACTTTCGTAAGTCCGAGTAAGACACAGAGCATGGATGTTAATGCTTACAGTCAGGTATCGCCTCCATTTCAACCGGAAGAGACTGGTATGATATTCAAACACTGGTCGACAACTGAAGATGGTCCTGCGTTTGATTTCTCTGCGAAGATGGTACGCGACACAGTGTTGTATGCTGTTTTTGACAAAAAGACAATAACGATTAACCTGCAAGGTGTTGGTAGCATACAGAGAAAATATCCTGACCAGATTGGGGATTTACCAGACTGGACAAGTCCCGGCAAGGTGTTCGACGGATGGTATTACGATGCGGATTTAACGCAGCCAGTCAACCCTACCGATAAGGTCAAGGTAGAGGATTTTACTTTATATCCTAAATATCACGATGGCAGTTATACGCTTACCTTGACGGGATATTCAAATACCTGGACAATGAAATATGGCGACACTATACCAACTCTGCCAACACCGACCAAAGCTAACAGTAAGTTCCTGTACTGGTCCTACAAAAATGAACCGGTTAAAGCTGGCGAATCGTATCGCTGGTCGGAAGATGTAAAGCTTACGCAAGTTTGGGAGCAAAAGGTTTGTACCGTAATATATCCTGATGGTGTTATTAGGGAGATACAATCCGGAAAGACGTTAGGCACTCTACCTACAGCTCCGTCAAAACTTGGTCAATCATTCGTTGGATACGTAGACCAGTTTGATAACTTTGTAACGTCGAGTACAGTGGTGCAACAGGATATGTCTATCTTCTACAAGTATGACAACAATAACATAACTCTTACACTTGTGGATGATACGTGGAATACAAAGTTAGCACACGACGCTGGTGTACAGTTTACAGATTTGCCCACACGTAGTAAGACAGGTTATACCTTTAAAGGATGGTCATTGTCGAAAGGTGGCGTATTAAGCAACGGCCCTGTTTACCAGGATACGACACTTTATGCTATTTATTCCGCGGATGACCAGGATGTTTATCTTGCTGATTTAGACCGTCATCTACAGAGGAAAACAGATAGCTCAATCGGAAGCCTACCGGAAGCCTATAAAGAAGGTAGTGAGTTTTTATATTGGACCTACAATGGGACGGAAGTGACAGCGGACACTAAAGTCCTTGCAGGAGGCATGACACTGTATGCTAAGTTTGAAGCTGTTATTATTGATGAAGAGGATACTGTAGAAGTACGTTTCTGGAGTGATGGTGTTAAAATTAATACCATAGACATGCCAAGAAACGACACTCTTAATGACCCCGGCACACCAGCACTAGCAACAGTGGACAGTAGAATATTTATGTACTGGGCGGAACGTGATGGAAGCGCTACTAAGTATGAGTTTGGTCAACGTGTGACCCACGACCTCGACCTTTACGCTCAATGGAACTAAAGGCAAGGGGAGGATATCTAAACATCCTCCCCTCTTTAAAAGAAGAGTACTTCTTGTAAAAAATAGGGTGTGCAGTACATATATAAATAAGGAAGGAAATATCTTCCATTCATTTTGAAAGGAGAATATTTATTGTGGAAGAATTCTTAAAAGACCACGGATTTACATTCGCAGAAGATGACCCGGATATCTTGGAGGCGCAATTTACTGAGGAAGAGAGCACCTACCTGGCGGACTCACTCGGTATCACGGACGCGTACGATACGCTTATCGTACAGTATAATGTAGCGACAGATGAAGGCTCTATCTTTGTTGATGGGGAAGTTTACGACGTTGATGCCAGTGAACTTATGGCGGCTCTTGAAGGCGACGCTTAAGTATGCAGAAAAAGCGTAAGCTATTCTCGTATATTGAAGTTGATGATAATACACCTATTCAGAAGCTGGGTGTCATGGACCAACTTCGTGTACTTATCAGGAAGATGGGTCAAGATGATGCTTCTGAACTTATAGCTGAGGATGCTGTTACACAGAATTTGCTGCAGTTGAAAGCTGATTTATTACAGCTTTTAGACGACGCACTCGAACCCATCAGGATGGGAAAGAAGTATGCAGTATCCTTGTCTATCTCAAATGAGTTTGACCCTGTTCTTGATGAAGTATTAAAATCGTCACGTATCGCTAACTACTATGATGTAACAGTTACACGTCCGGATATTGAGTATGATATTACGTACAATATGCGAGTGGATTTGGTGGTTAAGAAATGAGGTACGAATGGAAAGAACATATCTTTACTATGAAGGTGCTTTAGTCGATACAATTAATACTAAAATGGATTTACGTAAGATTGTAAAGATTAAAGTGACTCCCGCCAATGTTATTGTGGTGGGAGTAGATGGCTTCAGTGCTGTACCCTCTAGCACAATGCGACAAGCCATGAGTCTATTAAAAGCAGAACTTCCTAAAGGAGTTCGTGTATATAATGGCTATAATCATGTTTGATTATAAAGAGTAGAGGGTTACAGAGTCATACATTTGAAGCAATCTGCGATTGGTTTAGGTGTTAGCTAACAGGAGGTTATGTTTATGGATGTACGTGCTCGGTTACGCAATATCGCTAAGTACATGGAAAGTACGAAAACAAACCTGTACTTTCAGGATAACTGGAATTCGTTACTTGCTGAACCGCATAGTTTTAATGCTCGTCACTCACGAGCATTGGTAGTAATAACCGCTGAGGAGTTATTGAAAGAGAGCTATTCAGCCCTACGCGGTAGATTCCTCGAACAAGAAGATTATATCATGGGTTTTCGTTCTGACATTATGGCTAAAGACGATGCTGAGTTTGTCGGTGAATGCTTGTTACCTGATTACACGGGAGGGGAGAGAACGAATCTACCGGAAACTGATGATGATTTCTGGCGATTACCGAGTGACCAGATTAATGTACCAATGTTGCTGTCCACAATGTACCATTACAAGTACGAAGTGGATAGTTCGTATGCGGACGCGTCTGTAGCTTGGATATTCGCCGCTCCATGCTATCTGTATCTAGTACCTAAGCTTTCCGTACTTGAACGTGAGAAAGATTTTCTTTCTCTGTCAGATTTGTGTATGGAAATCTACATGGCTGACTGTGTAAGAAGAAATGATTGACCGGTGGATAGTTTACAGTATCGTAGCGTTGCTGTGCATATGTGCTTTTGCTTGGTGGAGATTTCGAATAGATTATCGTGTATTTCAGAGAAAGTATGCGATAAAGTTACCTTTTCTATGCCATGTCACCTATGCTCGTCATAAAGATGCCGTATATTGGGGAACTACTCGATATCGGTTTATTACGAAGCAAGGAAAGAAAGACAGGCGTAGGTCTATGAACTTCCGCTGGGTGTATCCGACAAAGATATATATTCAACATTTTTATTTGAAGATTTGGAGACTTGAAGAAGCTCGCGCAGTCTTTCGTTATCTCGAGCCCTACATGGATTTAGCACTGGATGATTTACCATTTTACGGCCAAATAGACGGAGACTTTTATGTTTACTTTAGAGGTCAGCAGATACTATTTATACGTTATTGTTTGAAGCTGTTAAGTTTCTATGGTTGGTGGGTGGAATTAAGTGGCTACGAAGGTTGTCATGGTATGGCTAAGCTCGGTAATAAACTTTATGCTATACACTGTATATTAAGGCGAACACCTGTAGTAATAAATGACCTAATGCATTTACCTAAGATTGTAGACGGTGCTCAGTGGATAGTGATAACGTCGTATAAAGTATCGAACGGGGCAAGGGAGTACGCAAGAGAAAAGAGAATATTATTAATGGATAGAGAGTGTATTCGTAAGACTTTTGTTTACGAGGAACCTCAATTCCTGTAGGAGGGTGTTATGCTGACATCTATGGCTTTTACAGCTGTCGCAGGAATAGCATTTTACATAACCTGTGGCGTCGTTGGGATAGTTTTCATACCAAGCCCGTATAAGTACGTTTTAATGGTTATGTCAGGATTAGCGGCATTAGCTAATGCCGTATGGTTATACAACATAATATATGAAATTCGCGAATCAATGCCACCTAAAAGGAAACCGCGCAAGCGCAAACCAGCACAGTCGAAACATCGTAGGTGGTGGGCATTTATTTTAGTAGAGGCTTGTCTCGCACTGGTAGTATACCTGTTTATAAGTAACGGGGTCAACGTACCGGTGCCAGTATGCGTATTGGTTGCTATACTTGGAGGACTCGTATCTCTACTGGTTTAGGAGGACACATGAGAGTTGTGGCGATGTACTTAAGAAAACGTTCATTCGTTTTGAGATTTTTAAGAGTGGGTGCTGTAGTTTTATCCGCCTTGTTTGTCTATAGCTTTGGAAGCTTGTTTGCAGCAATGTCGGTTAAAATGCGCATCGGATGTATTGCTTCGTTTATTTGTTTGGCAAGTGGTTACGCCAATATGTATTTTGGTACGAAGTACAGAGATTATCGAGTTATGCTGAGTGGTTATGTCGTAACTACTATAGGCATTCTGATATTCGAAATAAGTACTCTTCTACTGGGAGGTATGGGATGAATGTAGGTGGTGTCGAAATAGAAGTTGTGCGTGATAATCTAACACTGAGAACAACTATTACCGATGGAGCTAACACAGCTACAGATTCATCCAGTTTATATTATCTGTTAAAAGACCAGAAGGGTATTCCTGGGATTTTATATACAGACGAATCCAGTTTATGTAAGAGGTTTTCTAATGATTTAGGAACATCTTACTTGTACCTTAATGGTGTGCTTTATATGGTCTTGCAGTTACGGCTTGGAAGTGCGTTTGTAAAGGTGTTTGTAACTGATGATTTAGACTACGATGTGGTTGTTCTGGATGCAGATGGCAAAGTTCACTGGAGTGATTCCGTGCCTGACATTATTAACGTGTCTGAGATAACAGCGAGAGAGCCAAGTATATTTTAGGAGGAGAGATGTTAAGAGTATATAGAAAAGCGGATAAGAACGTTTACGATACCGAACGTTTCTTTAATCAAAATATTAAACGGTTTGACATAGCCGGAGAAGAGGCACAACGATTGCTGTGGACGATATCGAGGACTGTGTATGAAGGAGACGGTAAGATATCTACTCCATTTGGAAAGGGTACTCTAAAGGAGTTGGATATCCCCTGTAAGCTGGCATTATGTTTGACAGAGTTTCCGACCATACTATTCAGTGATTGGGGATGTAGTGAGAACGCTATGGAAACCATCCTGAATCTCTGTGATGGAAGTTTACTTATTACAAGAGAGAAGCCGTACTCTTATTATTTCGGTGTAAGGTGTTTGGTTAACGGAAAGAAGATGATTACTTCAAGTACAGAATTGAACATTTTTATGCATATGGAGGATACTAATGTTGCACGAGAAAAAGTACAATAGTCAGGCAGTAGCCGCAATCGTAATGCTGGCTATAGGTGTCTTACTCGGGTGGTGGAGTAACCAGTATAGACCCAGTAACACTCTGCCTAATTATGTGGGAGTTTACATTGGAGAGAAGGAGTTTACAATCCCTATGTCTGTTCAGGATTTACTAGATTGTGACTATTCTGTAATGGCTTGTGATTATCCCACGGCAACTAAGGATGTTGATAATGTGGTTTACTTCACAAATCCACTGGGTTATCTTATTACTGCCAATGTGACTACAAGTGACGAAGAGCAGTGTGAGATTAAAGATGGAATGATTGTCGACATTTTAGCAGATACAGGAAACACACTAGAAACTGAACTATCAGTTTATGGTGGAATAAGTTTTGACTCTACGGAAGAAGAAGTGCAGGCAGTATACGGCGAAGCTCGGTTTGATTTTAACGGAGACACGTTGTACTATATTCCGTTAGAGACGGGTAATGAAATGGACATGGTTTGCGTAGCGCTCACGGATGGAGTAGTACGCAGAATAGAAGTGAGTAATACGCAGGGATACAGACAGGAGTAAAGTATGACTTACACGGCATATGTGAGTACTATGAATCACATGGTAGCTAACGAAGGATACGAGTATGTAATAACGCATCATACTGAGTGGTTACAGCCAGAGGAGTTGTCCAAAGAGTTCCTAGCGTACTCTATTGGTTTAATTGAATATTGTTGCTCGAAGACAGGATTGGAATTTCCGGAGGAATTAGTGACTTACAGTGATATAAAACTCGATACGGTTTTATATCCGGAGTCTATATTAATGGTAGAGAAATACCGTAAGGGATATGCTCAAGCACGTTTGTCACGCGCTATTCCGGAGTTCTTAAAACATAACGTTGTAGTTATGGAGGTAGGTAATGCTGTTTAAGAAATTTGTAGTCCGAACTGGTTTATCGTTTGTACTGGGAATGGTTCTCATGTACATCGCCTTTCGAGGAGTTCCGCCTATGCCTAGTATAGGCATATTGGCTGTGGCTGTGACCATATGTAATGGAATTTTAACGATGTTCGGAGGAAACTAATACGCTATCTAAGGAATGCATAGATGTTTATTTGGACCGGCTCTCCAGTAAGATACTGGAGAGGTTTGGTCCAGAATCGGCAATTAAGATTGTAGTAGTTGGCGGAGCCGCCATCGCTCTGAATTATAAGTTTAGAGAATCTACAATGGATATTGATACTTACTCGAGATACTCGAATCTTTTGGATGAGTTAGCCGTTGATGTGGCAAAAGACGAAGGACTAGCCGCTGATTGGCTAAATCATAACGTAATGGTGACGTCATCTTTCACGTGTCGAATTGAAAGATTTGCGACGCAGTATAAAGTATTTAACGGTGTTCTGGATGTGTATACAGCCGACGCTTTAACGCTTATATGTATGAAAGCAGTTTGCTGTCGACCAGATAGTCATGATATCCCTGATATAGAGGAACTACTCAACGCGGAACCTAACATAACCTTTAATGATATTGTGGAAAGGTTTATAGCTCTTTACGGAGATTGGGATAAAATGAAAATGGACGCGCAGATGTATTTAACTGGGCGATTCAATGCTATGCCACCAGATATGGTGGACATGATTTGGGAAATGTTACCGCCGGCTTTGAAGGAAACAGATGAGCGGTCTCGGTATGAAATATGTAGCGAGTTTTATAAACAGCTTTGCTAGGAGGATAAAAAAATATGGGAGATGATATAACATGCACAGTAACCGTTATGCTAGGTTTTATGTTTGTATTTGCTCTGATATTTGGTGGGCTTAGTCTTCGTGATTTAAACAGTAGTTGGAATCATAGTGTTGAGACCAGAGAGAAGTTAGCCAAGTGCGTAGACAGTGGTTGGCATTTCATGGTCGACGGTCAGGAACTAGTATCTCTGGACGAACAAACCATAGAGACTGCTAGTGGGAACTATAGCATAGTTTATGATGAAACACAGCAGATAGTTGTTATGACTACTAAGCCGAAAATAATACGCAGACGTAACTATGTACCGATTATTGTACCTCACGTGCGTATGACGAGTCAGGAAGATATCTTACATTGCATATAAAGAATGACAGCGATGATACAGTGTCTGTGGCAGAGTGTAACGTTTATAATATTGGTTATGACGCTACCGAGGATAAAGAAGTAGGTGTGTTACCTGTTAAGTTTGGCGGATTGTTACCTACGGATAAGCAAACAAAAGCGTATGAGTTATTTGGCGCTAATGATTCTAAGTACGATGTGGGTGGTATTACATATGTTACTTGGGAAACAAGTAAAGAGGAATATACCTTGAACTTGGAATACGATACTAATGACGCTATTACAAAGCTGAAGGTGGGCGTTGACGAATCAGACAAGGAATACGGCAGTGTGTGGGATTATGCCTATGAGGAATACGCACCTACTACGAAAGAAGTACCGACTATAACTCCTGTTGAAATGCCTCCTGAAGTTGTAGGGCCGTTCGTAGCTGTATTTTTAGGTGGGCTATTCACTATATTTGCGATAGTTTTATTAGTTGTGATTAAACAGCATAAGAGGAAATTAGAATTACAGCAAGAAGCTATTAATCTGCAATATCTTAATGCAGACATAGATAGCGACGCTGACGATGATTTGTTGGATAAATACAACGAGAAAGTTTAACGACCGCTTGGTCGTTTTGAGGACCTTTAGCTCAGTTGGTTAGAGCATCCGGCTCATAACCGGACGGTCTTGGGTTCGAGTCCCAGAAGGTCCAGTATAATATTATGGAGGATTGACAAATGAGTGTTAAAACACAGGCACATATGTATTTCGATTTCAATGAGCGCCAGTGGCAGACAATGCTTTATTCAGGACGTTTCGAGTATTTTTTCGAACTTTTCATGAGATGTACTCAAACGTGGAAACTAATTGAAAGGGAATTTGGGTTCATAGCCAAACCTCTGACTAGAGGTATACCTATGTGACGTAATACCTTCTATGGTGTACGTGAAGTTCAGACAGTCATTACGAGAGGAGAATGATAAGTTTGCAGAAAGTACTCACACGAAAGAAAGTAGTGGAAAGAGTTTGGTTTTCGAGGGACGTAAAAGAAGATATATTGCGTAAGTCAGACGGTGTATGTGCTCATTGTGGGTGTCAGGTAGTCGTTGGCGATAACTTCACAGTTGAGCATGTTGTTCCGATATCAAAAGGCGGGACAAATGATTTAGTCAATATAGTAGCGCTTTGTCGTACATGTAACGTGACAAAGGGTGATGGCATATGGCATCCGTATGAATATTTGACATATTTGCACTAAGAGAATAAGGAAGAACTTAAAGAGTATATAGATAAATATTTCCACGATAAGAGATGGTTTACCCATAATAATTTTTGTCAAGTGGATTTTAAGAAAATAGAGGTGAACATCCCCATCACGGGGCGACAGAAAACAGTTCGAAAAAATAACCAGACGCTATTAGCACGTGCGCGCAAGATTGTAGACTATAGGTTACAGAAAGCCCTATATTGTGATTTGCAGGACATATATGATATGCAAATAGCGTATCTAAAAAGAAGTAAGCTTAAGGTCGACAAGGCTGTTATTAAGGCTACAATTAGCGGTGCGTACAGTACTGGGGCTATTTATTATGTAGCTAGAAGTGATGGCACCAAAGTTGGAGCTTTCGGAGTGAAGATGGAGGAGAGGTCTGTAACCGTCGGTATACGTGAGTGCACAGTACCTATGCTTGTGTTCAGTAATATAATAACGGCGTCTAGCTTGCAGTATGTGTGTGAAGCGGTAAGAGACGGTATTAATTTCATACTTCAACAGTATGCGATGGTTATTGGTGTAAATGGAGTCGGAGTATGTGCCCTCGAAATGTATACAGGTAGCGCGTTATCAAAATTGGTGTTTGAGACTTGTACCGGCTTTGGTGCATGTGTTTCAGGTCATGTAACTACAGTGTTTTTGATGCACAAATTTTATGATGCTGATTCGATACATTCTAAGTACGGTGTTGTGGAGTACGCTGAAATATCAAATGTATTAGAGCGGATGCAGATGATTGGAGAAGAAGTGTTATCGTGAGTTCAAACTCTATTGAGCCCATTGGAAAGGGTTATTATGAAAGGAGAGCACAATGGTAGATAGCTTTAGGTGTCTTGATAGCTTTAAGGGCTTTAATGCTGGGCGGGAGTATAAGGTAGTTGGCGCTACCGACACAGGGATAGTTCTACAGGATGATTGTGGAACTGAGTATCCTCCCGCGATATTCACAGAAATTGTTGAACACTTTGATATTAGTCGGGTCAACTTGGTGGAAATTATACTTAGTCTCGTGATGTACTCTGACGTGAATGTGGAAGTTATTGGCAGTGCTTTACATAATTGGTTGCCGCCTGCTTTGAGGGCTAAGGAGCCATGGGATACTGTTACGCAGAATTTTGGAGTATTATTCAGGTTTAATTGAGGAAGGAACTGCATATGAAATACGTAGTAGCACAGGTATGGGGTGGACTTATGGAAAGTCCTGACCGAGCAGTTAAGTATCCCAGAGTCGTAGAAGCATCCACAGAGAAGGAAGCAATAGCACTCTACAATACCGCAACCAAGGCGACTTACTACAAGGGGGAAGTCATGTTTGTGGTTACGGAAAATCTAAGTAGATTGGAGAAGATATTCTTAAGCGAGGCTCAGCATTCTGCATTAATAAAGTAGGAGGATTTATATGGGTTATGGATTGGCACCTAATATTAATCATTTTACGGGAAAGAGGAAACCAACGAAGAGTAACGTGCGTAAGAAGGTGCATGTTAAACAAGAGCCTCATAAAAATAAGTATAGTCAATATAGTAACGTAATACCCAAGAAGTAATAGCGGTTGAGTAAGCATGGAAGTATCGTGAGTTCAAATCTCACCTTCCGCATGTGGCGTAATCAGTGTATAGTCGTGGGCGTGCTATACGTAACAGCAGGAGGGAATAATGAGTTTGGGTAGCTGACTGACCAAGCCGCTTTAAGAAAGGAAATCACTGTGCTAGCTGAGGATTTTGGATATTTAAGAACTGACAATATAGTGTATTATTGTGCTGAGAGTTGCTATTGTACCATTCTCGAAGCAATGGGGGATAGTCGGTGGATTATATTATATGATGTAGATAAGGTGGACTGTGTTCCTAGCAATCTACTGTATGAAAGCAAAGAGCACTTCGAGGATGTTTATGTTATATACTTTATACCCTTATAATGGGGGATTCGTCTATCCGTATCCTACAGGGTGTCAATTAATAACAACAGAAGCTAAACAAAAAGGTAGTGGTAATTTTAGTGGTTGGTACTCCGAGGAGTGGTTAGAGGACGTTCTAGTACATGGTATCGTGGAACCGGAAGGAGTGGCTCTCTGTCTGTTTAAAGAGCCAAGGAGAGAGCGTCGATTGTCTATAACCTCTGTGTATCAGCAGAGTAGATATGAAGTAGACTGCTTGGAGGATTTAGTCAAAGAGTTAGGTCTGGAGAATTTAAAGATAATGGAAGTTGTGTAAATTGTAAGTCTTACATTATTATACCGTATAATAACAAAGCTTTATATGTGGTTGTTATTGGAGAGGATTAGGAGGATTTATGACCCCTGTAGAATCTAAAGAAATGATTGATAATTTAAACGCTAATTGCAAGTATCCTGCGTTTAGGTTATACAAGGAATTTGAGAAACACGCTGTAAAAGTTCAACTAGGTAAGGAAGATTTGTTAGCTTTGGTGTGTTTGGTGAACAGTGATTTATTAGCGAACGGCACAGAGAGTTGGTGGCACAAAGATAAAGTACGACTTTTGCCTGATGATGTTTATACATGTGAGCTAATCGGTATATACTTGACACTTTGTCAGTGATAAGCGGAGGGAGTAATGCGTAGATTATTGGAAGATTTAACGGACTTAAGTAGGTGGCAACGGTGCTATCGTAAGCCGGATTTATTTGAGGTTACGTATAGCACAACACATGCCGTCTATCTAAATAAAACCGATAATACGGTGACAACAGCAAATAAAAGGACACCTATTGTTGTTCGTGACGAAGGTGCTAATTATTGGACTATAAGCATTGGTGAGTTACGACATAACTATCTGACCGCTGATGGTAACAAGATAACTAATGATTTCATAGCACAGTTAAAGACTGGGGAATTCTTTACAGTACGTGCCCAGTCAGAGTGCATTTACTGGGTCTATCACGTAACTATAGCGGATTATGGTTATGATTGTCCGTATAAGGCTAATTCTTTGGATATGCCTCACGGCACAGGTGATTACTTAGTTTGCAAGGGCGTCGATAAGCCGCTTATGGATACTGTAAAAGTAGTGCAGAACAGCACTTACAAAAGATTATACGCTACTAAACGATAACAGGAGGGAAAGGTATGTTTCAGTTTAAAAATGGGCAATACGAATGGAATGGAAAATCTTATGGAAACTTTCGTGAGGCGCTTAAAGCGATGGGGACGGATGTGTGTGAGAACAATGCGTCCGTTAAGTTTGGCGACGTCTCCGGTGTTCAGTTGTCGGGCAAGGCATTATGTCAATTTTTGTTGATGTACGCTGTAACTGATTTGGATATTCTCGCACTTATCCAGTCAGTAAACGGGGACCAGTACAGGAAGTGGACGAAAAGTCAGGCACCTAGTTGGATTCGTAAGCACAATCCGTTGTTCGCGCGTGGTTACGCAATTCCTATGAATTACACAAGTAACCGGAGTATGCAGTGCGCTATTTGGCCGGCATTAGCTGGAGCCTATAACAGAGATACAGGATTTATTCTTACGAGAAAAGGTAAGTTTCGCTATGAGATTGTACTGAGCTATATCTGTGATGTTATACTGTTCTCTGGAAGCGATTCTCCCTTTAAAGAAGCTTTGGATGTATTTACAGCGTTAGGTAGGGACAAACGTACCTCTGATTTAGAGAAGCATGCTACTCACGAAGATTATCCTAAACTGAAAATTCTTGCGGCACAAGTTGTGGGTGGGGACATTACCGTACCAGAAGATGCGTTTATTTCCATTGGAGACGTACGAGCAAGTCGCTATAGTTGCAGGGCTAAAGATGAAATCTATGGAAGTAACCAGTATGTTAGTGATATGTTAGCATTACCGCCGGCGATGCAGGGTGGCGAATTTTACACTTGGTTGTCAGCCGCGGCCGATGCTACAGGGAAAGAGATTGAGATTCCTGGCGATGCTCCGAAGAAACGTGTACGCGGTACAGGATTGCAGAAGCCTCAGCCTATTGATATTGACGGAATTATATTAGAAGTCATGGGTAAGGACGAGAGTCCGAGTCGAGGGTCTTTAGCGGATGAACTTGGAAGGATACGTGCCGATAAAGTTGTGGATGACGAGGAGGAAGAAGTATCTTCAACGTCTGAGGAGTCATACGTTCCCGGCAAAACACAATATGATAAGTTTGCTAACACGTTGGAACAGATTCGTAAGGAGCAGGAGTTTAACCCTATCTGTGAAGATTACTGCAAGAGTAGTGGTACCACGCTGGAGGAAGTGCGTAAAGCTTTAGCCGAAAAGGGTGTGACTGCTGAGGAGGATATTCACCGTGCAGTTCCGGTTTATCTGCGCAGGGAAGGGTACAAGTTGAATGTTAAGAAGTTATGTGAGTATTGTTCTGGACTAAACAAGTGTTATGGAGATTGTACATTAAACCTCGATGCATAGAAAGCGCTTATGTTATTTATTTCTGTTCGCAGCAATCACCTCGTTATCGTTGAGTACTTTAACTTTTGGTGCTCCTGGTGATGATGACGATGATGGACCCTCTCGGAATGTTATAGTCGATAACTGGCAAACATTCCGACCGAGGGTTACAGCGTTGCGAAGTTTAAATGCGTATCTTGCTACTGATTTGGGACAGCAGGTTTATTATGTACCTACGCTGGAAGAGTTGCCTAATCTGAAAGATACTGTAAGTGATTGTATAGATTACGCCGGTAAGAATCAGAGATTCGCGGCAGTTTATACGGGTTATTTTAACCCGATGTGTTATTCAGCTTTAGTGCGTAAGAGCGATGGAAACTACTCGAATGTTCCAGCCATTGTCCAGCAGGAAGGGGCTAATAGTGTTCGCGAATTAACTACACTTGGATATGATTTTCTGTTGACTCGAGAAGGGCTGTCGGATATACAGCTTAATGGGGAGAATGCACGCGCCACCTACACAGTGTCTAAGATAGATGCCACAAACGGTTATGTAGATTTATCTACAGCTCTAATGGACATATACAAAGCTGTGGGTCAGGAAAAGTTCGACATGCAGTATATCTTCACTCCTGACTCTACAATGACCGTAGAGAACTCACCCATTCAGTCAGAAATAAATGTTACTTTATCGCAGAGTAACACGTTGGATACGAGTGCAGGAAAAGCATGGATATTCGCTACACGTACGAATCCAGATTTGTACTGGAAGCAGGCCGCTTATGATGGAATTGTGTGGGATAACGAAGCAATACATGGTGGCAACGCAAGTAATACATCAGGCAACAAGACGCAAGAAGTAACTCTGGCAGAGTTTTGTGCCTATGCTTACAATATCATGAATATCTATGGCGAGCCTGTTATGACACAATCAGAGAAAAATATCCTGTTGCAGTTATATGGGCCATTCGTACCCTATCAGGCCTGCACGAGTGCAGAAGTGACTGCTATTGAGAATATGATAGCAAAGGGGATTATTTCGCCAGACGATGACCAATCTAAATTGAATTGGAATTCACGCATAGATTATGAGTATATGCTTACGATGCTTATGCGTATCAAAGATGTAAATGCACGTAAGACCTACAAGGATGTGCAGATTACAATGGATGCTTCTTTGTTAGGAAATAATTACTATGCGGCGAATCTTTCCGTAGAGACTTCTGATATTGTGAGTTTCGACGTGTCTAAAAGTGCTGCTCGTGTGACGAATTATTATGATTTCAAATTGAGTATGTCTCGATTCAGCAGTATGGTCGGTTCACTGAATACGGCTGGCGTAGATTTGGATTTATTCGTACCAAGTCATATCGTATTCAAAGGGAAAGATGGTACTTATTTCCCGTTAAGTACACAAGTTACTACGCAAAGCAGGAAGGTATATTCTAAAGATTATCCTCGAGTCTCCTATGTTCAGAGTACCGTAGATGCGGGAGTGGATGGGCAGTTATTGCCGTTCTGCATTAGCAAGGGTGTCGAAACCGATACCAAAACAGGAGAGAAGTATTTACACTTACGTGTAGTGGCTTTTGATATACCAGATTTGCTGGTAAACGGGAGGTATAACTTTGCTGTTATGAATGATAAAGGGGATGTTTCACCGACAGTATCCGTAGCTCCGGGTGGCGGTGTTTATACGCAAGAAGGTACTCGCACAGACGACACAGATGATATGCTCACAGACGAGACGGAAGATGAGATACCTAACAACGAGGCTGAGGTAAATGAGGTTGCAAATCTTTACGACAATGGGGAGTATGATAAAGCCGAGAGTTTAGCTCAGAGTTACATCAATAATCATCCTAACTGGACAGATGCTGAAATAGACGCAATACTCAATGCGGCTTCTGATGGTGAACGTCTAGCCGCTGAAGAAAGTTATACTTACTACATGCGTATAAAGAGTGGTAAGGAGGGTAGCATAACCGTTACGACAAAAGCAGGGCGGCAGGTTACTCTAGCTGATATTATGCGCAATACTGGTAAAGGTGACTTGCACTATGCAGACCCAGACGATGAAACAGATTTAGGTTTTATCAAAATAAATAATACCACTTATCAGGTTGAGAATTGTTCAAACAAGAACACATTAACCGAACGTATTACCGGAAGTGCTGTGACTTCTACAGAAGCAGCTTTCTGCAAGCAGAATACAGATTTGTTAGTGTCGACGAAGTGGATGAAAGAATCCGGATTCTTATCAACAACGCCTATCGAGAATGGAGACGTACTTGTACTGGCTACGGACTACTCTAACATTTTTCTGGACAGAGCACAGAAACAAATCGTGGTAGGTGCTTGCGTATACGATGTAAGACAACGAGACGCTTCTGAGATATGGACTAAAGTAGGTAGTGACACTTATGTTAATTTCAGAGCTTTACTTGGATGGACTGGGGATTTCTTAATTTTTAAGAACAGTGACGGCAGTATTGCAGTCAGTATTAAAGAGGCTAATAAAGTCAATGGAAGTGGTAATACAATAACTGGGACCGGTTCTGGTAAGTACAGTATTCCTATAAAGTTTATGGATATACAGAACCAATTCTCTGGCTGGGGATTAAATCCTGCACAGGGAGGTACCGTTGCTATTCAGGGATTTAGGTCTGCCCTGCAGGATAAGACAGCGATACCTATGTCAAGTATGTATCCGTTGGCAAATTATTTCATTTACATGAATGAGAATGTAATCGAGAAGGACGAAGAGTACCATGACTGGCTGTTTGTTTTTAAACCTAAGGAGGTTAAGGTAAATGGCCAAGGAGTTACGTACGACGATTCAGAATCTCGTAAAGTACTAACTGATTTGTTAGGTTCAAAGTTAGAAGGATGGGGTAGCGAGATTACCGTCTGGGCATACCCGTTGTATCGTGACGGACAGGCGCATGCAGGTATGCCGAAGGGTATGAGGTACGAAGATGAGTATGGATATATTTATCAGGTACCTACGGCGTCCAACAACAAAGACGCAATGGTCAACTATTTTAACACGCAGAATACAATGTCACACAGCGACGAACCGGAGTTCGTTTTACCCTTCTACATTGATAAGAATCAGGATATACGTTGTTTTAACTTCAACACTTTCACTGACAAAAATGGTGTTATGTTGGAGTACGGAGATGTTCCGTGTAGTGTTATGTTGGATATAGACAGAGTAGATGAGACTCTCAGGAGTCGTATACATAAGGGCCGTACTCTCTTAGAGACTATGAAGAATTGCGTGTTCGGCGGTGTAGAATCCATACCTGTCATTATAGATGACGCTACTAACGGAGCTGATAATTACAGTAACTGTACGACGTTTCCGGCGGTTACTAGTCCCGCATTGTTATTTCTGGGTTTACAGGAATATGATTTCGAAACAGTTAAAGCGCAGAATGAGAAAGGCTCATATCTGTTCTTTGGTACTACGCGTGTGACGTTTACGCCTGAGGGAGAATTACACATAGGCAGTAAAGACTTCACAGATGAAATAAAGAATCAAAAGTTCCTCCTCATGAGAGAAACTGGTGGTTCACAAAACGCTTCCGGTAAGTGGTTCAGTGTTAGTGCTCTTACTTCATTTAGTTTAGGGCCGGGCACAACTTCATCCGAAAGCACAGCAGAAAAGTTTGCGGAACCTGTAATAGGCTACCTGAACGATGCTGTTGACGTAATAGATTGGGAAGAATGGACGACCCAAAGATTGCTAGAAGATTTTGAGTTCGGCATTGCTATTGCTATGATTTTGGTATTGAATATTTTACCACGTTTAGCATTGGCTATATTGTTGTTGCTGGTAGCACTTGGATGCATACAAAACGTTAAGTGGTGGCAGATAGTCTGTGACCGCATATGGGACCCTTATAAGTTCTTAACATTTGGACGCCGAGATGTGCATACTTTTAAATCAATGACAACATTCAGGAACTCAATAATTGCTATGGCAGTTTTCGCCCTGTTCGTGGACGGAACAATAATTCATATCTATGAATGGATTGTACAGTTCTTCGCCACAATCGTAAACTTACGTTAACAGGAGGAGTCATTATGAATAGACGCAAACGTGTTGTCAATATTGTTATTATGGCCGCGTTGTTCACACTACTATTTTGTATGGTAGTGTACGCGGCCGATGGTGTCGGTCAAGGTAGTGATGCTACCGTCGATATATTACAGGGAGATAGATTCTCTGGAGCAGTCGAGTGGGTAAACAAAATAGGTAAGTTTGTAGATAACTGGTTTATGGCGTTTATATCATTCATTTCATTCTTTATCATTTCAGCGTCTTGCTTGCGAAACGTTTTAGCGGGTGCTTATTGTGTATTCCCTAAGTTTTGGGATAAAGTGTACGAGGCACATCAGCAGGGTCAGCAGTTGACAATAGCAAGCATGCAGAGCTACTTTACAGGCGGAGGTTGGAAGAATACAAGTACAGGGTCCATAACAACATTCCTATTGCGTATCTTGCCGAATATCAAGGTGTTGACAGATTTCGAGAATGCGCAGGATGTAGATTATAAGCAGTACTTCATGCGTGCTATACCGCAGTGTGTTTTGGCCGTATTCGTTGGCGTATTTATCTACAACGGTTATTACAGAGACGTTATGATTGTAACATCCCAGTTCGGAAGTAGATTAACATTGAATGCCTTGACTTCTATAAGTCCGGACGATATACTCTACAAGTTGTCCAATATCAGTGGCATACCGGATTATCCGATTAAGAATGCTACAAGTGGTACGGACTACATTGCTAACCAGTACCTGACAGCTGTGGTAAAATCTATCAATGGAGATTTTCCGGACCAGGCCGAGAAGAAGAATAAAGAGAAACTTTATAATGCGCTGAGCGATTGGGCAAGTAATCACTTTGCTAGTGAGTTTGCTGAGTATCAGGATACAGAAGTCTGGAGTGTTTCTATAAGTGACGCTGGTAGAAAGTCAACTAAGACTGAAAGTAAATCGGATGGTCTTAGTGCTGATGGAATGGTTTACCGTAAGCAGGTATATGTATCATCTTCCGAGTTATTATCTCTTGGTATGAATACAGAGTATAATAAGGGTGAGGAGATTTATTACTGGGCTAACGTGATTATGACTAATCAGGGTGCTAAGGGACGCGCGGCTGATGTTACAGTTAATGACTTCGTATTAACCTTGCCCGCAACCATAGTAGGAAAAGCTGTAAACTTCGAGACCAGTAGTGGTTACGGTACAATCAAGTCCGACGCTGGCGGCAATAATATTACCATTGATGGTATTAAGGTAACGCCGAGCAAGAAGGCTCTGTTATTTGAGAAAGAGTTCACGCCTACGAAAGATAAAGCGTATGCAGCGACGGGATTAAGATATACGTCAGATAGCAAGACATTCACAATCGCTAGCGTTATCTTTAAGGATGGAGTAACCACAGCAACACTTACGTCCAGTTCTACGGGAATAGCTATTAACGTAGGCGATAGTGTAGTGGATGCCTGGAATGCAAAGAAACATAGTAACGGTGGTGGCGCTGGAACAACACAGAGTCCAAATGATGAGGACGATGAGGGCGGTTCGGACCTGGAGGACCCAGACGACGAGTAAGCCTTAATGTGGGAGGGCGGGAGCAATCTCGCCCGCCCTATCTACATTTAGGAGGTAATACATGAATCGTAAGATTAGACGGTTTATTTGTTTATGCATGGCATTTGTGTTGGTATTTCCAATGACAGCAAATGCTGCTACAAAACAGGATACAACTTTGCCAACGGCAGATTCTTATATAGATAATTATGTCATATCCTATACGACAAATAACAATAGTTATTTAATCTCTGTGGGGTATGACAAAGATAGCGGCTATGTGGGCGGTAAAATGTCGGAGAAGAGGTCGTTGATGCCTGGTACTTATTGGTATGGCGTACAGGTTGTACCCTCTTTATCACATGGTCAATCTGGTATCGTATATACTTTGGACGGATTTAACATTACTACCGGCCAGCAGAATGCTAATAACCGATTAGGTGTGCTGACAAGCGGACATTACTATGATGGCTGGATACCTAGCAGTGAACCGGCTATTTCTGGTACCGCTGACAAAGTAAATAATACCAACTGGTATACATCGCAGTTGAACACGCTGAAACTCTACAAGACAATATGTACTGAAGGTGGAAGTACTCTACTAGAGGTAGCGCGAATTTCTGATGTGAATGGTAATAAAAGGTCATACACTGATATCTTAAAGAGTATGGCTCCAACAATTCTCGCGTTACCTACTTATAAATTTGAAAGTACAACCGACACCTTGTTTGAGTGGATGGGAGATGGTCGTAAAGTTCCTACAGCTAAGGAATCATTCAATAAAGATACCAGAGATTTATTCAACGAAGTGCCCACGATAGGAGGCTCTGGAGGTTCTAAGTGGGGAACTGATGGACGTATCGATGGTTATAGGTTTTACTACGAAGAACTGAAAGAGATACATACGACTGTTTCTCAGGAGCTGAAAGATGATTTAAAAGCAGCTAGTGGCAGTACTGACATAGAGCGCTTAGCAAATATTTGGGACAAAAACGACTATCCGGCTAGAGAGTATTTGTCACTGTTATATGATGTATTGACAGCTGGCAAAGCGGGAGACGCTACGTCTAATAATAATCAGACAGCCGGAAATGCCCACGGAAGCACGACAGACGCAGGTGATGTTACTACTGGAGTTTCTACAGATATTTGGGCAGACTGGTACATGGCGGCTTGGAAAGTAGCCTGCGGTGTAACTCCTGGCGACAGTGACTGGAATATGGGTTCTGGTTACGAGTCAGCTTCTAACTTACTAGCCTATTCTGTTAGTGATAGTCAAGAAGGTGAGTATTGGTTGCGTGTCTATGATATATTGTCGTTAGCCTATTCACTTGGAGGAACACAAGACTCTGTAAAGACGTGGGACCCAAACAGGGATGCGTTAACAGAAGCTTACGAGCAAGTACAAAAGACACAAGGGAACACAGGCAAACAGGCTCCTAACGGTGTTACAAGATATGCAGCTTCTTTGGAAAATCTTAACAGTTATGAGTCATTACCGTCGGGTGAGGTAAAGAGAGCTAAGTCATTCTACGATAGAATCACGTCGCTTTACCACGTCGCTACGTTGGATGTTTCATTAGACGATAATGATTACAACTGGATTAAAACTTACTATGAGCAGGATAGTGTAGTTGGTGGGCATTATATACAAGATAAGTATATCCCGAGTAATGCCGGAAATATGGCTAATATACTTGTGTTTTCAGGGAGTGAGTATACAGGATACCCTTCATTAAGTTCTTATCAGGACGGTAAAGAGATGGTTATGCCGTACCTCTTAGAAACTATTTGGGAACTCCCATATCTTCGTGCGTACGAGGGCAACAACCTGATAGACGCTATCAAGAACAGCACTATCCTGGATAACCGAGAGGCATACGACGCTTTGTGTGGCATAAAGCAGGCCGTTGACGAACTAGGTATACCCATGCTGACAGCGCTATGGGAAGAAGAGGATTCATCTTTAGAGGACAGTTACAACTCTTTAAAGAAGATGTACGAAGCATGTCAGAAGGATGCTAAAGTGGTGGCACTAGGTATCGAAGATAAACCTCAGGTACTGAGTACAGGCAAACCGTTACCAGCTTTCTTTGAAAAGTACGGTAGTGCTGGGAGCATGCTGAGTAAGTATTACTCTATGGGCATTGCTTACACATCCACATTGGTTCCTATGAGAAGCAATGTTTATTCTTCCGAGTTTATTAATTATTTGGATGATGAGTTTTATCAGAATTTCTACTATCTGTGGGGATTTAACAGAAAAGCTTTATATGTTGATAAGAGTTCTGGTGCAGGAGAGGCTTATTTTACATCGGGCAAAACAGCTAAAGGTAATGTAGAACTATGTACGTTACGTGACTTGTTGGAAGCTAAGGACGACGTTGTTTTGTACTTAGATGATAACTTTTATAACACGGCAAAGTTACAGCAAAGTATGACGTTACGTCCAACCTATGACACAAATGTAGCGGAAACTGATAAACCACCTAAGTGGTGGAATAACTTAGCGTCCGCCGTAGAGGAAACTTTTACGACAAATTTTGAAAATGTATTTAAGACCGGAACGAGTACGAATTACTCTAAGACTTTTTACGAAATGATGTCAAAAGTTGATGATGCTCATGTATATTATCCTGAGGCTACTGACACTAACCCGGGGAATAGCGACAATATTGTAATGAGTTCCGGCAAGATAAATTATTATCTAAACCAAGGACAAGCCGGCTCTGAGATATACTCTCCGTTACAGGGTTATGCAGTAGTTTCTTCTGTGTACCGTGATGGTGAGTTATACTCTCTAGCTAATAGTGCGGCTGTACAGCGTCCTGTGTTTATAGCCTCTAAAACGGCTCCATACGTAACCGGAGCCACTGTAGAGCAAATGCAAACAATATTTAACTATGCTTTGCTGAAGAACCTTAAAGCGGCAATGCCAGTAGGATACGCTGGTAATCTGGATATGGATTGCCCGTTGTACATGGATATTCTAGGCAACGTACTTACTGAATCTGGTACTGTGGTTATACCTGCAACGGCTAATGCGACTCTCATGAACCATGCCTATTATTATAAAGGTATGTGGTCCGCAGGTTTATTTTCAGTCTACGGCTTGGATTATAAAATACCGGTCAAGAATAGTGATGCTAATGGCTTAAGTGGCATCGTTGGCGAGTTCTTTCAGCCAGATGCGTCAGGCAAGTATTATATACCTAAGCCAGTTACCTTAGGTGAAACTTACAAGATAGATATGTCTCGACTTTCAACTACCAGCCGTGATACACTGGACATGCTGTACACTACGATGGTTAATGAAATAGGTCGTACAGCTCAATCAGGCGACCCCGCATATGACTTTGACAGTTACGTTCAGATAGCGCTGGAAGTGTTACGTGGAGCACCTATTGAGGATATTGATAAAGAAGCTGAGGGGTTAGCTACGGATGACAGAGTTAATCGTGCAGGAATCGTAGCCGCCGCTAAGCTAGAAGATTTAAATAATGCCCTAAATACAAATGGAGATAACACATCTCTATACATGCCTAATATAGCATTTATGCCGGGGTTGAACTACTTAGCACTTCTATTATTTAAAGTGTTAGTATTAGTAGTAATTGTGATTAATATGGTCACTATACTTTATGATGCAGCTAGTGTGTCTCTGAACTTAGGTACATTTTGGAAGTGCTTTATGGCATTAGTGTTGACAATGTTGACAGTGCTTACAATACCGGCTGTATTCGAGGCTACATACTATCAATCAAATCGAGCTTTGCTTCAGGAGGAGACAGCTTATATTTCAATGCTTAACCTCGAGAAGAGCGAATCTGGTGTAGAGATAGGTGTTACAGAAGTGAAGGAGCCTGATATTAACACTAAGCTTTATTTAAAGCTTGAGAACATAAACATACCGTGGTATGAATTGTTTTATAATTCATTCTACACAAACTCGTATAAAACATTAAATGATATGTACGAGAATTATGCGTTGTCCCATACGGCTGTGGCTATACGGGATGACGTGGAAGTTAAGAATGATGGCGTCTATATAGACGTGAACGACGTATATGGGTCTAGTTCGGTAGACTTGAACATGTATGGTAATGACCCGAATGCGCGTACGTTGGTACAGACTGCTACGAATAAAACAGCCACGTTTAGTTTCTATTCGCCGTACTACGCAATACTGGATGCTTTGATAGAGAACGTGAATTATTTCAATGCACATCCTACTGAGGCGGCGGAAGAACAACTGCAAGGTTGGTATGCTTATACGACTAAGAAACAAAAAGGAGGTCGTATTAAAACTTTGGGTTTGACTGAAGCTTACTTCACATCTTCCAGATTTATGGAGGAAGATGGTAAAGATATCTTAGGTTTGAAATCCATATATTCTAATTTAATAGATGATAACTTTGAACCAGACCCGGCGATGCTAAACTTTTACACAGCGGCTAACTTGCAGTCTATGCAAAACGCTTATTGGTATCCGGAGGGAATGTCGTCTGTTGAGGTAATGAAACGTATTGATTATTTAACGGACGAAGCACGTAATTTTGTTGCAAAGAACAAAGATATGCTAGGCAAGATATCTGATGAAACTTTCTTGAAAGTAATGGCTCTTGATTTAGCAATAAAGCATAACAGAATCTTTGGAGCAGAGAAAGCCAGTACGTTTGAGATTTACAACTTGTCGAGTGACGATTTAATAAGACTATCAGTAGCCGACCGTAAAGACGTGATGGTGAACTCGACATTGTCATATCCACGTTTCATCTATACAGTGGGAGGGACTTCGACTGTCTATGCGGCGGCTTTGTTGTCCATGGTTATGAGGATAAGTAGTATAGTTAAACCGCTGTTAGTTCTTGTGGCGTTCTTGACAATCTTCATAAGCATATTCATATTCAGAGTGTGTATGCACAAGAAAGGTTCTAGTTTGTGGGGATACTTTATCACCACCTCGTTACTGTGCTTAACGAACGTGCTCTACAGTGTTGTGCTTAAACTTAGCATGTTCTTGCCTAAGATGGGACTAACACCGTTTTTATGTATAGCTATACAGATAGTTGTGCAGATAGTGTATATGGTTGTTTTACTTAACGTCGTAGGTACTGCGTTTAGAGAGTGGCACGATTTAGGCTATGCTAAGTATGCTAATAAAGCGCAGGACATGAAGTTAGGATTGTTCCACTTTATGCACAAGAAACGAGGCGATGGGGTAAATCCGTTCTATGGAGGAACCACAGCCAAGAGTGACCCGGAAAAGAACTGGAATTATTATGATACAATGATGGAAGAGAGGAGGCGTAGGAGTAGATAATGGCTAAGCCTTTAGAAAACGATAAACCTAAGATACAGATGTTACTCGATATAGAGAACATTTTTGGTGAGAGTACTCGAGGATTGGGTCAGTTTATACTGACCCTAGGCTTGTGTTTACTGCCTCCTCTTGTCATTGGGTATTTTTCGCTCTACCTATTCATACCGTGGCAGATACTTGTGACAATTTGTGTTATCTGGGCTATTCGGATGATACTGATTGTTATGGGGCGCGAGTCCGACAGGTTGCGTAATTTTAAAGCAACCCGTGAGGATGTTTATACTTCCACTGATGATATGGCGCGTGTGCGTACAATTCATCCGCAGGGATTGGTTGAGTATGTAAATGGGTCCGTTGGGTTCTTTATAGTAACCTATAATGATTCCTCCGAGAACGTGTTACAGAAGTCTAAACAAATTGACCGATTTATTAATTTGGCTGTAGGTAAACATCCTTTTGATATTTATATACAAAATATTAATGACACTAAACACCTCACAAATAAATATAAGAACGTGACGTTATTCTCAGACAGTGAGGCGGCTGAATCTTTTATGGAGATTATTGACTATAACAGTCAGGTAGTGGAAAGTACTTCTAAACTGACGCGTAATGTTTTGTTTATCAAGGGTAGTAAGTATCAATGGAAGGACATGTTGGGTGATATTCAAACTGCGTTACATTCTGAAGCGGCGCGCGTATTCCGTTCTGCGTATTTAGTCACTGATGAGGAGGAGATTAAAGAGTTGATTTCTCGTGACGTTGACGGCTATGTCGACTTAGATGAGATGATGCAGAGAAAGTACCGTACAGGAAATACGCATAACTCTAAAGTCATATCCTATGATTTCAGGGATGTGATTGAGGAGAAAGAGAAGCAAAAGGAATTAGAAGATGTGGATATCACGTCATTCATTCCTACAATGAAATAAAGTATTGGTGGGAGGTAACACTCCCACCGTTTGTTAGATTACTCGTATACATCTGGTGGTGCGTAGGATTAATCTAATAAAGAAGAGGAGGATTCTAATGAGCGTTGAAGAGAGATTTAAAAGTTACTATGAGTTCACACACAGACAGTGGTTGTTAGCTACTGCTGTTTACAGGGAGACAGCCTTGGTTTCTTTATTGGAAACTGATAGGTTGATTCTTGCTAAATACTTGAAACCGTTTGGTTTCAGACCTATCAATCCGCACATCGTAAGAATTGCGTCTAATCGACGCGGATGGAAACGGAAAGGCTGGAAGGCTAAATCGCGTAGACAGAGGAGGGAAAAGACTTGCGAGAGCGTTGCGTAATATTTGTGGATAATGATAAAGCTAAATCGTATGGGTGTTTGTCAGCAATCATTTTAGACGAATCTCTGTATGCTTATACTACAATATCGGATGGTATGTATCCCATAACTCCCATGGACATTCGTGACCACTATGATGATTTGCCAGTAAAAGACGGTCAGGCTATCGTGGAGTTGTTTGTCGAGCGCGACAGTTTAGGGATGATTGCTGGATTTAACAGACATGATATTATTTCTGTTAATTTAAACAAGGGCAACGGATTGTTAGTTCCCTATAGAATGTTCTGGCCGAGTTGTATGTTCAGAAAGGATACACACATATTTACCGACATACTCGGATGGGATAAACCTATGCCTGGTTTAACATTGTTGCGTAACAAACAATGTATGACACCCGAGGCCTACGCAAAGTTGCGCAGAAAGTTGGCCAACGGTAACGGTGCAGACATAGAAGCTTACATTGAGAAGTTAATGCTGTTCAGTTACTTAGACGCTGAAACGATTGAAAAGTATAAATTGTAGGAGATGAATTATGGCTAAAACTATCGTGGTGATATCTACGTATATCGATAATACTGTACGTGAGTATCAGAAAGATGTCACCTTTTATCTGTTTAAAACATTGGAGGAACTCGATAGCTATATCGAGAGAACTCCTATCCGAGCTGATACGTTATTCTTCAGTAAGGATACCATACCGTTAGTGAACACGTCGTTAAACTACCTTGTAGCAATGTTAGATAAAGTATTCTTTAAAGTGGATAACATTGTCTATATAACGGAACCTGGCTCTGCCGAAATTGAATCTATTAAGTTTTTGGTAAAGAATAAGAGTTTTGATAATTGGGAGATAGTTCAGGGAGCACTTACCCGGGAGTATATTACGTCTGTTATTAACGGTAGTGCACGAAATGACTTCTCCAGTACTCGGCGCAAAGTGGTTTATCGCGTGCCCAAAGCTCTCTATATTAAAGAGCATACACGTAATTCTGAACTGCTTGAAAGTGAACGTTACAAGGATGACGACGAATCAATACAGGAGATGCCTGACGAGAAGTTACCGGTGTATATACCGCCCGAGCAGGAACAGACTTGTGTTTGTTACGATATTGTAGGTGACGATATCACGGAGCGTACGCTTTTCGTTTATATCATGGGACAGTATTTAGCTACACATGGGAAAACATTATTGCTTGAACGCGATTGGAAGTACCACAAGCTAGGAGAGTTTGTTACGAAATCTGAGGTAGAATGTGAAATTCAATATGTCGAGGATTTATATGCAAATCCTGTTGATGTAATTGAAGCTATACGTAAAACGCCTCATAAGTTAGTGGTTGTTCTTGCTCGTAGGAAGTTTGAGTATAACTACAGTTTTGTGTTCAATCTTCTTTATAATAATCTTATCGACTCTCTTACTTTTGCAGTACGGGAAGATATGTATGGTGAAGAACCGACAGAGAGTAAGTATACAGTGGTATTTCCAAATACTATGTGTGGAGTATTGGATATGTGTGAGAATGTAAATATGAACTTCATACCTTACACAAAGTTCGTGGCTGTGCATATGTGTACTCTGAACGAAATGAGATTACCTACACGAGAAGCGATATTACCAGTTATACAGGATGTTCTGAATAACACGGAGATTGAGGATGTAGAATTACTATCTATCTCGTCTTTAGTTATGGGTGTTGATAGTACTTACGATTTGAGAAGCGTTTTGTGGAAATAGGAGGAAATATGAAGTATGTAGCTTGTAAGACATTCGATAGTGCTGTCGTAATAGACGGCTCTAGTTGTGTTACCACAATGCAGGAGTTGTATACTTGTATTGTGGATAAACATACAACTGAGTTGTTTATCAGGCACGATTTTGCGAATGAGTATTTTACGCCCTCAAGTCTATCCCAGTTTATTAAGGATGTAAAGAGGGTTAATTCGCAGATAAGCGTCGATACCGATGCTATGTCTGTAGATTTTATGGTTGAGCAGGTAAAGAGACTACACGGTCTTAGGGACACTTCTGAGTTCATATATGCGTTGGAAAAGAATCCTCGTGAAATGTTCAGTACTCTACATGAGCTATGTAATTTCTATGTAAGTGCGTACAGCGAAACTCTGGAAGCCAATAATAAGGTGTCTACACAACATTTAAAGATTGCCACATTACAACGGCAACTTGAGCAGAAAACAAAGGCATACGAGGACTTACTAGCCAGAGACAGGGAACTTGAGAATAAGTTGCATATTTTGGTCTCTCGCATCAACTATCAGTATGGACATAACATTAACATGGATACTCTATTAGACGCTTATGGTAATCGCTATGACAAGATACTCTATGTCAAGGAGATAACACGTGTGCATTACTTCGACACGTTTGTATATTATCTTCAGGAGATTATGAGAACATTGTACGGTGTGCCGTGTCGACTGGTCGTTATGGAGCCTTTCTATGCTTATGACGAAGCAGATTTGTACCCTGACTTGAAACGAAGTTGGGATATGACGGCGGAGGATGTTTATAGTTCTGACATTTTCATGGCAGGATATCAGCCCAAACTGATGGAGGATATTTTGAAGAATCCATCTAATATACGGTATCTGATTATTCTTGACCGTGCAGGCGGTTTTCAGGTACACGTACATGGTGAGAACGTTGAGACATTGTATTGTGTATCTGATGTTAATGATTTAGGAAACTTTAAATATATGGACCGCGTGGTGTCCTATAGTACGGAGACTTTAAACATACCACACATAGCTGACTTTGATTCCAAAACCAATGAGGAGAAGGTGGGTCTTTACTCGTCCATGCCTATCATGCGGTCTATAATCGACTTGATGGAATCGAGGTAGAAAGGACTTTGCATGGAAGAAAAGAATGCGGCTGAAATGCTTAAACAACGTGGGGCAACTGCGCAAACACTTAAGCAAAAAGCTAAAACAAAGAAAAAGAAAGAACGATTCCTGCGTACGCGAATGTGGGTATCAACCATCATTTCTTCTATATTCAATGACCGCGGAACTATACCGCCGAATATAGGAAACAACATACTGGTCACTAACAACTTGTATGTCACGAAGAACGCTCTGAGTGCTGTTATCATGGTGGGCGAGTTCAGCGATGATACTGTTGTAGGGTTTTGCTCGGATTTAATCAACACAGTTAAATCTCAAGTCAGTGATGTTATTGTTGATATTACGATAAAGAACCAGCCGTACTGGATTGATACAAAACAATCAGGTATGGCTTTT